>Ga0315315_10002854_pt1 | contig 15793 bp, 13 predicted proteins | sample M140m3416metaG_FD_203699 | JGI IMG/M metagenome (GOLD analysis project Ga0315315, IMG submission 203699) | Ammonia-oxidizing marine archaeal communities from Monterey Bay, California, United States - M1 40m 3416 | ecosystem: Environmental > Aquatic > Marine > Intertidal zone | place: USA...
TCCAGCGTTCATTGTTACCAATAGAACCGGTGTGCTCTTACCACACCTTTTCACCCTTGCCATGTTATGGCGGTTTATTTTCTGTGGCACTATCCCTAGGGTTGCCCCTGCCAGGAATTACCTGGCACTGTATCCTTGTAGAGTCCGGACTTTCCTCTTTAATAAAATTAAAGCGATAAGTCGTTCATCTGGCAAATACAATCTATAATTTAATTATAAAATTTCAAGGCTAATTATTTATAATTTAAGAACATTTTTACTAATTAAATATGTCTCTTTATCTATTTTTCCATTAATCAAAACTTGCCTATATTTTCTCTGAAAAGCCTTTACTACATTAATTTTGTTATTTTTACTTATTTTTGAATAACCAATATTGTGTAAATTTTTAAAAAAAATCTTTTCTTCATTGCTTTTTACTTTCAAGCATCTGTATTTTTTTATTATTTTTTCATCTAAAGTGTGCCATTCGCAAAGATTTATCTTTGCCAATTTTCTCCAGGGAAATTTTTCTCCTGGGTCTTTTTTTCGATTTGGGGCAATATCTGAATGACCTAATATATTTTGTTTATTGATTTTATATCTTTTAATCAAATATTTTAGTAATTTTATTAATGATGAAATTTGATTAGAGGAAAATTTTTTATACCCATGGTCATGACCAGGATTACTAATTTCAATACCAATTGAATATTGATTTAAAGACTTAATTTTTTTCCACTCTGATTTTCCAGCATGCCAAGCTGTATATAAATCAGGTACTAAATTTAAAACTTTTCCATTTTTTTTTAAAAAATAGTGTGAGCTAACTTTAGATTTAGAGTCACACAATCTCTTGATCGCTTTTGATTCTTTTTTCATACCGGTGTAATGTAAAATGATAAAAATAATTTTTTTTTTAGCTCTTTTTGGCAAATCAAAATTAATCGAGTAATTTTTGGACAAATTTAGGCCTAATTTATTGCTCATTTAGAATAAATACTTAATTTACTTTAATGATTTATATATTATAAGAGCAACAATGATTAAAAAATTTGTAATAATTTTAATTACAACCCTTGCGCTAATTGTGAATTCTCACTCAGCATCAGATGGAGATCTTGTAATAAAAAAGAATGAACCTTCAGAAATAAAAGATTGTTTTGAAAATGTTAATAGAGCTACTTTTGCATTCAACCAAGCACTAGATGGGGTAATTTTTAAGCCTGTTGCTAGTATATATAAAAAAATTCCCTCACCAGTTAGAAGCGGAGTAAGCAATTCTCTTGAGAATCTGTCAAATTTAGTAACGATACCGAATAATATTCTTCAAGGTGATTTTAAGTTAGCGGGTGTTAATACAGGAAGATTTTTAATAAATACAACAGTTGGGGTATTGGGTATTTTTGATGTTGCTCATTCTCTAGGGATAACAGAGTATGAAAAAGAGGATTATGGTCAATCACTAGCCAAAATTGGAGTTGGACCTGGTTGCTATGTAGTTTTACCTGTTTTAGGACCGAGCACAGCAAGAGATACTGTGGCATCACTTACCAACTTTGTTGGGGGAGATGCTTGGTACAATGTTACTGTAAGAAATGACACTCACTACTTTAGGGATGTTGACTATTATTCATCCAAAGTTACAAGTGGTGTAGATTTCAGAGCAAAAAATTATAATTCGATTGAAAATTTAAAAGAAAATTCAATAGATTTTTATGCTTCAGTTAAAAGTCTCTATCTACAAGACAGACAACAGAAGATTGCTAATTCAAAAAAAATTACCAGCACACAAGATGATAGTGATTGGGAAGAAATCGAAAATAAATAAATAAACAACATAATTAATGAAGATTAAAAAATTTTTAATTATTTTTTTACTTTATTTTTTAAGTACAAATATTGCTCAATCAATCCAACCAGACGTTTTTGTTCAATCAACTGTAAATAGAGCATCTAAAGTTTTATCTGAAAATATTTCAAAAGATGAAAAAATTAATGAATTAAAAAAGATTGCTTTAGAGACGGTAGATATAAGAGGTATTGGTTTTTATACTCTCGGCTCTGCAAGAAAAAATTTAGATGACTCTCAAAAACAAAAATATATTGAAATATTTGAAAAGTACTTTCTTAAAAGTTTTTCGAGTAGATTAGCTGAATATACAAATCCTGAAATTGATGTTTTGGATAAAAAAATTTTAAGTGAAAAATATACAATTGTAAATTCATTACTTAAAGGAACAAAAGAAAGACCAGAGGTAAAAATTGATTGGCGAATTTATACAAAAAACCCTAATAATCCTTTAATAAGAGATTTGATTATAGAGGGGTTGAGTTTAGCAAGAACTCAAAAAGAAGAATTTGAGTCAATACTTAATTCAAATGATGGTAATATAAATATTTTGTTTTCTACCTTAGAAGAATTTGTAAATAATTAACATTAACTAAAGATTAAATGTCAACTTTGTTTGGTGGGCCCGCCAGGACTCGAACCTGGGACCAATACATTATGAGTGTACTGCTCTAACCAACTGAGCTACAGGCCCTTTAATTATTCTAGGTTTTATAACATTAAAAAAGTTTATCAAGTACCTAATCAAATTTATTAAATCCAATCCAACCAGTTTGATAACTAGAAAATAAAAGTTTTGCATCAGTATGAACTGCGTATTCATGAATTAAACTTCCTTTACCTGAGATGGTTGGGCCAGGAACTAAACCTGGCGGTATTAAATCAAAACCACCTTTTTTAATTTTTGATTGTTGAAGATATCCTTTTATCGGTGAGTCATCTACTACTAATAATGTTTGTTTTTTTAAAATTTTTTTTATACTAACAAGTTCTTTTAGATGGTGCTCGGCTGATTGTTCAGGTGCTTTCCAATCACAATCAAAGCTATCAAGATAAAATAAAGATACATCAGTTTTATTTTTGATAAAATCATTTGTTAAACTTTCAAGATAATTAACACTATCACCAGTGTGTATTGAAACATTATCACTAACACTTTCGGAACAAATTTTTGTTGCTTCTGGATTTATATCAACCGTATATACTTTAGCGTCATTTTTTCTAGATTGTACATATTTATCAAATAATAGTGTACTTTGGCCATCAGAAAAATTATTTTTTATTCTCAAACATCCAGTCTCAACTATTATTATTGGATCGGGTAAATTATCTAAATATTTAAAAATTTTATAAAATGAATCTTTTCGAATACCAAGCTTAGAAGAAATACTGTCTAGCCATTTATAAAAATCTGAATTATTCATGTAAAAAGTTCTATAATCATTGTTAAATTAGTTCAACGCTTAATAATTAAATTCAACGCAGCTTGTGGTGGGAATGTAACTTCCAAATATTCTCTATTTATTAAACTTGGCAATATATACAATTCTAGATTTTGATCTAAAAAGCCAAAATTAAAGTTTACATGTTCACATTTTTGAAATTTTGTCTTTACTTGAGTATTATCTTTAAAAGTAAGTTCAACTATTTGAGTTCCTTGATAATATCTTTTATTATTTAAAACATAATTCATTTTATATATTCCAAATCCGCCAAAAGCTGATTTAACTTTAATAGGTGGTGAGTCTTTATCAAATGATATAGTATTTTTATCAATATAATCTTTTTTTAATTCACTTATAATCTCATTTGTAATTTTTTCTTTTGGTAATATTTTTTTTGTAATACCTTTTAAAACTTCTGCCCAAAAATCATTTTTACAATATATGTCATCTCGTAACGTCCACATATCATAATAAGTTCCTAACTGATTAGCAAAAACAGCTCCAATTGATTCCTTTGAATAAAGAAATTTTATAGCATCGAAAATATCCTTCTCTTTAATCAAATAATTCCCAGATCCATCAAGATCTAAAACTATTAGTATATCGCATTTACTTAAATCATTATCAAATCTGATTTTTTGTATAATTATATTTCTTGCTTTTTCTAGTCTTTGACCTCTATAGGGTAATTCATTTAAATGGTCTTCAAATAAATAAAAATTATTTTGATTTTGTTTTTTTTTTAAAATTTCTCTAGTTTTATCTTTTGAACCATTTTCAACAATCACTTGATAGCTTGAATTAAAAAAAGATGAATAAATTTCAATATTTTCTAAGCTTTTTGTGAGAGTATCTTCACAATTTCTAGCACAACCTGCAAAAACTACATTTAAATCTTTCATATACATATTGTTTCTTTAATTATACTTAAATTTAAGATCACTATAAATAGAGTGAAATAAAAAAAATTATTAAAAACAAATTTACTATTTTTAATACTGCACTTCGTTCAAAATCTAAACAAGTTTAAAAGTTATTAATACGGGATAATTGATATACTCTTTCATAAAATAAAAAAGGTTATTGGTGGGCCGTGTTGGTTACGCTCCAACTACCCCTGCAATGTCAATGCAGTACTCTACTATTGAGCTAACGGCCCAGTAAATTTTAACTTTCTAAGAAACTTTTTAATTGTTTTGATCTGCTAGGATGTTTTAATTTTCGTAAAGCTTTAGCTTCAATTTGTCTAATTCTTTCTCTCGTAACAGAAAATTGAAGGCCCACCTCTTCTAGAGTATGATCGGTATTCATTCCAACACCAAATCTCATTCTTAAAACTCTTTCTTCTCTTGGTGTTAAAGTAGATAATATTTTTGTAGTTGCTTCTCCTAAATTTGATTTAATTGCTTGTTCTAATGGAGCTAAAGCTTTTGTATCTTCAATGAAATCACCTAAACTACTATCCTCTTCATCTCCAACTGGTTTTTCTAGTGAAACAGGTTCTTTAGAAATTTTTAGAACTTTTCTTACTTTATCTAGAGGCATTCGAAGTTTTTTAGCTAGTTCTTCTGGTGTAGCTTCTCTTCCAAATTCACTTAAAATCAACCTTTGAGTTCTAACAATTTTATTAATCGTCTCGATCATATGAACTGGAATTCTAATTGTTCTAGCTTGATCAGCAATTGATCTGGTTATTGCTTGCCTTATCCACCAAGTTGCGTATGTTGAAAACTTATATCCCCTTCTGTATTCAAACTTGTCTACTGCTTTCATTAGCCCTATGTTACCTTCTTGAATCAAATCTAAAAACTGAAGGCCTCTATTAGTATATTTTTTAGCAATTGAAATTACTAATCTTAAGTTTGCTTCTACCATTTCTTTTTTTGCAATTCTTGACTCTTTTTCACCCTTTTGAACTCTACTAACTAGTTTTTTAAAATCAGTAACAGATATTCCAAGTTTGTGACTTATTTCTATTAATCTTTCACGGATATTTTTAAATTCTTCTTTATTTTTACTAAAAAATTGTTTCCAAGTTGAATTAGTATCTAAAAACTTTTTAAGATTAGGATTAATTTCATTTCCTATATAAAACTTAATAAATTCATTTCTAGATATTTTTTGATCCATTGCCAATCTCAATAAATTTCCCTCTAAAGAAATTATTTTTTTATTTTCCACATAGTGTTTTTGGACTAATTCCTCTAAAACCGATGGTGAAAGTTGAAGAGATTTTATATTTTCTAGGATTTCATTAACTAATTTTTCATAACTTTTTTCTTTTGAAGGTGAAAACTGTTGAGACTTTAAAACACACTCGAGTTTTTCTTTTTGATATTTTATTAACTTGTTATAATCTTTAGTTAAATTGTTTACTGTGTTCAACACTTTAGGCTTAATTTCACTTTCCATTGCTGCTAGTGTTGGGTTAAAATCGTCCTCACTCTCATCAGTGGAACTTTCATCTTTATCAGTTTCTCCTGCATTTTTTTGTTTAGCGCTTGGTCCTGTAGACTCATCTTCCATGTAATTAGTATCAATGTCTATTATCTCTCTAACTAAAATCTCATCTTTTTGTAATTTTTCATTCCATTCAAAAAATTGTTGTGCAGTAATTGGACTTTGTGACAAAGCAATTAACATTACATCTTTACCTGCCTCTATTCTTTTTGCGATTGCAATTTCACCTTCTCTTGAAAGAAGTTCAACGCCTCCCATCTCTCTTAAGTACATTCTGATAGGATCGTCACTTTTTTCAATCGTCTTACCTTCTTCTTTTGAAGAATTTTCTTTTTTTCTTAAAACTTTAAAATCAGATTTCTTTTCGACTAAAGAAACTTTTTCATCTAAAATATGAATAAAAGCTTGAGCTAAATTTTCATCTGAAAGATTTCTTTTACCTAATGATTTATTTAATTCTTCATAAGTTATGAAGCCTCTATGGGTTCCGCGTCCCATTAGTCTAGCAAATGATTTAGTAATAATTCTTTCCACAGCAATTAATTTGAAGAGTCTTATATAATGTCAAATTAGCAAAAATCCATTGCTATTTTGATCAGATTAATTGATATTTTGCTTTTTTTTGAGCTCTTTTAGCTCATTAAACGTAGCCTCACTTAGATCTTTGGAAAACTTCGATTCTAATTCTTGTATTCTAAATTCGAGATCATAATTCATCAAATCTCTTGAGGTATCCTCAAGCAATTCTATGATTTCATGTTCATTATTAGATTTATTTTTTAAGATATGTTTAATTGGAGCAAATTTATTTATTTTATCTACTAATTGACTATCTAAACTTATATCTTGAATATCAATTTTTTCACCAGATTTTAATTTTTCAATAATTAGTTCTAGTATTTGTTTATTTACTTTAGTAAATAATTTAATATTTTCAATTAAATGAATATTGGACTGCAATAAAGTCAAATTATTCATAACTAGGTACAATAAAGAAAACTCTTTCAACTCAACACCAGTTAATGACTGGCTTTCCTTGAAGTGTCTTTTTGTGCTTTCTAATGATTTAATTTTTTTTGGGTAAAACTGTTTTTTATTTTGATTATAATGAGGAGTTAATTCTGCAATTTTTTCTAAAAAATATTCAATTACATACTTTTTAATAAAATCATCTTTGATAGTATTTGCGATAGCTCTAAGTTTTTTTTCAAAAATTGCCATTGATGAAGGATTATTTTCAGTTTGTTTTTTGTAATGTCTAAATATGAATTGATGAACTGATAATTTACTTTGTTTGGTAAAATCTATAAAATTACTTTTACCATTTTTATTTATGTAACTATCAGGATCTTCTTTATCTGGTAAAAATAAAAAGGAAATTTGTTTTTCAGGCTTTAACTCCTTAATAGAATTTTCAGCAGCTCTTAAGGCTGCTTTATAGCCACTTTCATCTCCATCAAAACAAATAATAATATCATCAAAAAACTGATTTAAAGTTAAAATTTGTCTATCAGTTAATGAAGTGCCCAAATTCGCAACAGCATTTTCAATTCCATTTTTGCTTAATCCAACAACATCCATGTAACCTTCCACCAAATATATATGATCTAACTTATTTGATAATTTTCTAGCTAAATCTAAGTTGTATAAATTTGAACCTTTTTTAAAAAAATTTGTTTCTGGTGAATTAATATACTTTGCTAAGTAATCTATTTTTTCAATTATTCTTCCACCAAGAGCGATTGGTTGACCTGAGATATTATTAATTGGAAAAATGAGTCGACCTCTAAACCTTTCAAGATAAATTTTCTTTTTTTCATCAAGGTAAAATAAACCACTCTCGACTAATGCTTTTTCACTAAATTGAATTTTTAATTTTTCAAAAAAATTTGGATTTTTTTCAATATATCCAATTTTAAATTTCTTTACTTCTTCTTTTGCTAAAGATCTATTTTTTAAATAATGTCTTGCATTAGAATAAGTGTCATTTTTTAATAACTCATTATGATAAAAATCAACATATTGACTGTAGATAGATAAATATTCCTTCAAATTTTTTTCTCTTTCTTCATCTTGTTTAGAAAACATGTAGGGTTGCATTCCTGCTAATTGAGCCAAATGTTTAACTGCTTCACCAAATTTAAGATTTTGAATTTTCATTACAAAATCAAAAATATTTCCATGTTCAGATGTTGCAAAACAATGGTAAAACTCTTTTTCATCATTTACAGTAAATGAGGGTGTTTTTTCATTTTTGAATGGTGATAGTCCGACATATTCTTTGCCTCTTTTTTTTAAGGCAACAGATTTTGATACAACTGTTGAAACTTTTAATCTTGTTTTAATTTCATCAAGATATTCTTTGGGATACTTCATTGCTTATTTAATAATTCCTTTAATTGAGAGCCTGCCTTAGCAAAATCTATTTCATCTGAATGTAATTTTTTTAATTCTCCCATAACTTTACCCATATCTTTAACTGAGCTAGCGCCCAGCTTAGAAATTAATTCAATGCATATTCTTTTTGTTTCTTCATCTCCAAGCTGCTTTGGTAGAAAACCTGTCAAAATATCAAATTCATTTTGTTCGACCTCCAAAAGATCTGTTCTGTTATTTTTTTTATAAATATCTATTGATTCGGATCTTTGTTTAACCATTTTTTTCAATAACTTTTTAATATCTTCATCATCTGTTTCTTTTTTATTTGGACCAGATCTATTTAATATGTCTAAATCCTTTATTGATGATAAAATTAACCTATAAGTTGATATTTTTGATTTATCTTTAGCTTTTAAAGCGTTTTTATATTCAGTTTCGATTGTTTCTTTTAATAACATAATTTTTTAATCTACTGCAAAGAAAAAAATGTTCAAAAGAAAAATTGTTTTTTTACAATTTTATAATACATCTCTGTTGCGATAATAATCCAATTATTGTATTAACCTTTAACTTATGAGTTGTAATTGACAAAAAAAGTAGAAAAAACTAACTCAAAAAATTCACATATTAATACAGGCATTTTAGTTCTTGAAAACAAGAAAGTTTTTAAAGGAATAGGAATTGGTTACCAAGGAGAAGCAACTGGAGAAGTTTGTTTCAACACATCATTAACTGGATACCAAGAAATTATATCAGATCCATCTTATGCTGGGCAAATTATTAACTTTACATTTCCACATATTGGAAATGTTGGGACCAATAAACAAGATTACGAGTCAGATAAAATATGGACTAAAGGTGTGGTATTTAATTCAGAAATAACATCACCATCAAATTATAGATCATTTCTTAACTTGGATGCATGGCTTAAAAAAAATAAAATAGTTGGAATTACAGGATTAGACACTAGAAGTTTAACTAATTTTATTAGAGACAAAGGTGCACCAAAAGGAACTATTGCTTTCAATAAAACTGGTAAATTCAATATAAGTAAATTGATCAACTTAACAATCAAGTGGAGTGGACTAAAAAATCTTGATCTTGCTGAAAAAGTTACAACACCAAAGAACTACGTTTGGAATGGTTTTAAAACTTGGAAAAAAGAAATTGGTTACAAAAAAAATAACAAAAACTCTTTTCATGTAGTTGCAATCGATTATGGAATAAAGAAAAATATTTTAAGATATTTTTCAGACTTTAATTGTAAAGTAACTGTTGTTTCTTGCAAAACTTCTGCTGCTAAAATTTTAGCACTTAAACCAAACGGCATATTTTTATCAAATGGCCCAGGGGACCCAGCTGCAACTGGAAAATATGCAATCAATATAATTAAAGATTTAATTAAAATGAATTTACCCATGTTTGGAATTTGTTTGGGTCATCAAATACTTGCACTTACATTGGGTGGTAAAACCAAAAAAATGAAGCTAGGTCATAGAGGTGCAAATCATCCGGTTAAAAATTTAATTCATGATAATGTAGAAATCACGAGTCAAAACCACGGTTTTGAAGTAGTTAAGGAAAATTTACCTAAAAATATTGAAGTCACTCATAAGTCTTTATTTGATAATAGTATTGAAGGTATCAAATTAAAAAATAAACCAATATTTTCTGTTCAATATCACCCTGAGTCAAACCCAGGACCTCAAGACAGTGTTTATTTATTTCAAGAATTTATTAACAACATGAAAAAAAATGCCAAAAAGAAAAGATCTTAAAAAGATACTAGTTATTGGGGCAGGACCAATTATTATTGGTCAGGCTTGTGAATTTGATTATTCAGGAACTCAAGCCTGTAAAGCTTTGAGAGATGAGGGTTATAAAGTTGTTTTAATTAACTCAAATCCAGCAACAATTATGACCGACCCTGATGTTGCAGACAAAACTTATATCGAGCCTATTACTTTAGAGGTTTTAGAAAAAATTCTAAAAAAAGAAAAACTAGATGCAATTCTTCCAACTATGGGTGGACAAACAGCTCTTAACCTTGCAATGGAGGCTGAAAAAAAAGGAATTCTAAAAAAATACAAAATAGAACTAATTGGAGCAAACTCAAAAGCTATTTCTAATGCTGAAGATAGAAAGAAATTTAGGAAAAACATGATTGATATTGGTTTAGATTTACCTAAATCTAAAATCGTAAATAATATTAATCAAGCATCTAAAGTTTTAAAGAAAATTGGATTACCTGCAATTATAAGACCTGCATTCACCCTTGGAGGCTTAGGGGGTGGAATTGCGAAAAATAAAAAAGATTATTTAAAGATTATTAAAAATGGATTACACGAGTCTCCAGTTAACCAAGTATTAGTTGAAGAATGTTTAGAGGGTTGGAAAGAATTTGAAATGGAAGTTGTTAGAGACAAGAAAGATAACTGTATCATTATATGTTCTATTGAAAATATTGACCCTATGGGAATACATACCGGTGACTCTGTTACCGTTGCGCCGGCTCTTACTCTTACAGATAAAGAATATCAAGTAATGAGAAATGCTTCGATTGCTTGCTTAAGAAAAATTGGAGTTGAAACAGGTGGATCAAATGTCCAATTTGCAATTAATCCTAAGAATGGTCGAATGGTGATAATTGAAATGAACCCAAGAGTGTCTCGTTCATCTGCTCTTGCATCAAAAGCTACTGGTTTTCCAATTGCAAAAGTTGCAGCAAAACTCGCTGTTGGCTACACTTTAGATGAATTAAAAAATGAAATCACAAAAGTAACTCCTGCATCGTTTGAGCCTAGTATTGATTATGTGGTTACTAAAATTCCAAGATTTACTTTTGAAAAATTTTCAACCTCTCCCGCAACTTTAGGTACATCCATGAAGTCCGTTGGCGAAGCAATGGCCATTGGTAGAAACTTTAAAGAGTCTCTTCAAAAAGCACTTGTTTCTCTTGAAACAGGTTTTTCAGGATTGGATCCAATATTTGATTTAAATAAAAAACAAATTGAAAAAAAACTTAAAGAAAACATCCCAAATAAAATTCTACTGGTTGCAGAAGCAATTAGAAAAAAGATTAATCTAAAAAGAATATTTGCTTTATCTAAAATTGACCCTTGGTTTTTAGAGCAAATTAAAGAAATTGTAGATAATGAAATTGAAATTAAAAATAAAGGTTTGCCTAAAGATTTTAATGAGTTTAACCGAATAAAATCAATTGGTTTTTCTGATAAAAAACTATCAGAACTAACTAATATCTCCGAAAATGATGTCAGACTAAAAAGAACAGCACTCAAAATATTACCTGTATTTAAAAAGGTTGATACTTGTGCAGCTGAATTTAAATCGTTCACTCCGTATATGTATTCTACATATCAAAGAAATTTTTCAATTAATTCAGAGTGCGAAGCCGATCCATCAGCCAAAAAAAAAATCATAATATTAGGAGGTGGACCTAACAGAATAGGTCAAGGAATAGAATTTGATTATTGCTGTTGTCAGGCTAGTTTTTCATTAAAAGATGCAGGCTTTGAAACAATCATGGTCAACTGTAACCCCGAAACTGTATCAACTGATTATGATACTAGCGATAGATTATACTTTGAGCCTCTAAAAGAAGAATATGTCTTTAATATAATTAAAAAAGAAAAAGAAAAAGGAAACCTTATTGGTGTTATCACTCAATTTGGTGGCCAAACTCCAATTAAGCTTGCTAAATTTTTACATGATAACAAGCTTCCAATTTTAGGAACACAATATACTTCAATTGATTTAGCGGAAGACAGAGATAGATTTAGAAACCTACTTAACAAATTAAAGTTAAAACAGGCTGAAAGTGGAATAGCAAAAACATTTAAGCAAGCTATTCGAATAGCAGAAAAAATTGGTTTACCTTTAATGGTTAGACCTTCTTATGTGTTAGGCGGAAGAGCAATGGAAATTGTTCATGAAAAAAGCCAGCTAAAAAACTTTGTTGAAGAAGCTTTTAAAGCAGCAGAAGAAAATCCAATTTTAATTGATAAATTTATTGATCATGCAATGGAGGTTGATGTTGATGCAATATCTGATGGAAAACAGGTACATGTAGCAGGTATTATGCAACATATTGAAGAGGCAGGTATTCACTCTGGAGACTCTGCTTGTAGTTTGCCTCCAGTATCAATTAAACCATTCTTGATTAAAGAAATAGAAAATCAAACAAAAAAATTAGCTTTAGCTTTAAAAGTTAAGGGTTTCATGAATATTCAATTTGCAATCAAAAAAGATAAAATTTATGTAATTGAAGTAAACCCTAGAGCAAGCAGAACAGTTCCTTTTGTATCTAAGGCAAAAGGTCTTCCTCTTGCTAAAATTGCATCACGTGTGATGGCTGGTGAAAAATTGTCAAAGTTTAGTTTAAAAGATAAATCTAAGGGTATGTATGCAGTAAAAGAAGCTGTCTTTCCTTTTAATAAATTTCCAAATAGTGATTTACTTCTTGGTCCAGAAATGAAGTCCACTGGTGAAGTTATGGGTTTTGATAAAAATTTTGGGATGGCATTTGCTAAAAGCCAAATTGCGTCAGCAAATTCATTACCAATACAAGGATTGGCTTTTATATCTCTAAAAGACTCTCATAAAGATGAGGGAATTGATTTAGCTAAAGAATTAATTAAATTGAATTTCACTTTGTGTGCAACAAAGGGTACAGCAGAGTATATCAGAAAGCATAGAATGAAATGCAGAATTATTAATAAAGTTAGTAGTGGATCACCTCATATAGTAGATGTTTTGGATTCAAAAAAAATTGCACTTGTAATTAATACTGGTGGTGGAAATACTGAGTATAGACTAAGTGATGCAATAGCCCTTAGAAGAGCAACACTCAAAAATAAAGTCCCTTATTGTACAAATATGTCAACTGCTCAGGCTTGTTTAGAGGCAATCAAATCTTTAAAAACTAAAAAATTAGAAGTAACTTCTCTTCAAGATATTTAATGTTACTCTACTTTCCAATCAGTAGGAAAAGTAACATAATTTATTTGTAAACATCGTCTTTCTTTAACAATCTTCTTCTTCTCCATGCCATGCCAAGTATTTGGTCCACTGGTAAACATGTATCCATAGTTATTTTTATATGGAACTGTTTTAACTTTTTCTAATTTTTTATTATAAAAATCTGTTCCAAGATCTTCAGACTCATTGGCATTATTTACGAAAATTAATCCTGACATGAGTTTTTCTTTAATATCACAATGAGGTTTTAACCAAAAACCCTCTCGATCACAGATAACCTCAACTCTCACATATGAGTTAGATAAATCTTTGTTAATCATTTTTGAAATAGCTTCATACACTTCTTTAGATTGAAGTTCGTTAACAAATTTTATCAAGTTTGGAAATTGTTTTTCGTTTTTTTTTGTCACAAAACATCTAAACTTTATTGCTTCTCCACCTGAAGCTATCCCCTCTCTAAATTCAGCTGTACCTCCATCAATTGCTCTGGTGCCATCATAATTTAGATTATGTTTACTTACATCTGCAATATCTGCTTTAATAATTTCATCTATCGCTCCATTAGAAAGTGCATTGTTGTATTCCCAATGATCAAAGGGAAGTTCATGTTTTATTGATTGATTTTTAATTGAGTCTAAAAATGACATTAAATTAGTTGTTTTTTTATTTCTTTCGCTACCCTACTAGTTTCATCAAGAATTTCATAGTCCCAAGTCTCTAATTTAGTATCTAATTTTTTAATAATATTTAATTGATGAAAAAGTTTTTTGAATTTTTGAAACCTTTGATCATTTTTTTTTGTTGGTATATCTGCGACATATATTGGTTTTCCTGTTAAAGCAGCCTCTGAAATCATTGAAGTAGAGTCACAAGTGATAGCAATATATTTTGCTAAAGATAGAGCGGATAGATAAGCTTTTTTATCAATAGAGTCTATTACAATACTTTTTTGACTAAGTTTGTTTTTAGCTAGTTCAATTATATTTTTTGGAGTTCTCATTGATGGAATTATAATTCCTTGGAGATTATTTTTTTTAACTAAATCATTGAATAGATTAAAAATATTTAAAATATTATTATCTGAATAATCATAATACTTTGTTGGACCTCCTAAAATCAATAAAAAATATTCTTTTCCCACTTGTATTCTACTTTTAAGATAATTAGTATGATTATTAATTTCTTCTTTTGTGAGGTAGTGAATTGCACCTTTTGTTGAATAAACATTTTTACCAGTCAAACCATCATGTTCAGGAGCAATGACATAACTAAAATTTTCTAAATTTACTTTTGGATCCTGAATATGAATATTTATAACTTTTTTAGATGAATTTTTTTTCAAATAAATTGAAGGAATAACACTTTTTCTCCCACAAGAAATTATTACATCAAAATCTTCTACATCAATCTTCTTAAATACTTTTTGAGAAATGGGAGTTAGTTTTGGAGGAAATAATTTCCAAAAATTATTTAGTTCAACTGTGTGGTGAGTAAAATCTAGATCTAAAGCTTTTGCTAATCCCTCAACCTGACTAATCATGCCATGCATTCCCTCGGTCAATAATATCCCTTTTAATTTAGTCATTAATCATTATATAGCTTTCATATGAGTCAAAATCCAACTAAACACACAAAAGTGTTAATAATTGGATCTGGTCCTGCCGGATACACAGCTGCTGTTTATGCTGCACGTGCAATGTTAAATCCAATCTTAGTTTATGGTTCTGAACCAGGTGGACAATTAACAACTACAACTGACGTAGAAAATTATCCTGGTTTTGCTGATGTAATTCAAGGTCCGTGGTTGATGGATCAAATGAAAGATCAAGCAAAAGCTGTTGGAACAGAAATGATTGAAGATCATATTGGTTCTGTAAATTTAAAATCTTCCCCATTTGAGGCTGTTGGAGATAGTGGTCAAAAATATACTGCTGACAGCATTATAATTTCTACAGGTGCTCAGGCAAGATGGTTAAATATAAAATCAGAACAAGAATTTAGAGGTTTTGGTGTTTCAGCATGCGCAACATGTGATGGTTTCTTTTTTAAAGATAAAGAAGTTGCAGTTGTTGGTGGTGGAAATGCAGCTGTTGAAGAAGCAATGTTCTTAACAAAATTTGCATCGAAAGTTAAGTTAATTCACAGAAGAGATAGCTTAAGAGCTGAAAAAATGCTTCAGAAAAAGTTAATGGAAAATAAAAAAATTGAAATAATTTGGGACTCTGTTGTTGAAGATGTAGTTGGAGATCAAGAACCAAAAAATGTTAAAGGAATAAAAGTTAAAAATTTAAAGACAAATAAGATAGATGAAATAAAGTTAGATGGACTATTTATTGCTATTGGCCATGATCCAGCAACTCAGTTATTCAAGGACCAATTAAAAATGGATCAAGAGGGATATTTAATTACAAAACCAGATTCTACAGAAACTAATATACCTGGAGTTTATGCTGCAGGAGATGTGAAGGACAAAACATTTAGACAAGCTGTAACCGCTGCAGGTATGGGATGTATGGCTGCACTTGAAGCTGAAAAACATCTTTCACACAAATAAAGTGAAAAATAATTTGCATGTTTTTTTAGGTGCAACTGTAGCTGATGCTGCAGCTAGACCATTACATTGGGTTTATAATCAGAAAAAACTGCTAATTTATATTAAGGGAAAACAAGACTTTACCTT
>Ga0315315_10002855_pt1 | contig 15786 bp, 13 predicted proteins | sample M140m3416metaG_FD_203699 | JGI IMG/M metagenome (GOLD analysis project Ga0315315, IMG submission 203699) | Ammonia-oxidizing marine archaeal communities from Monterey Bay, California, United States - M1 40m 3416 | ecosystem: Environmental > Aquatic > Marine > Intertidal zone | place: USA...
TTATTTATTTTTAATTCTATTTCTGGAAAAAAGTCCATTGTGTTTTTAACATCTTCTATATGTTTATCTTTATCTTCCCAGTATTCTATAGAACCCACACAATTACTTAATATTAAATCTTTTACTCGTTTACCTTTAGACCTATCACCATCAACACCAACAATCATCTTGTAATCGTCAAACACTAGACCGTATTCTTCTAATAAAGCTTTTAACTGTGGGTGAACACTATCAATTCTATTTGTAAGTAAAATAACTTTTGTATTTTTTTCTTTTTTACATTCTTTAAACTTTTTTATAGTCTCAAGTATTGGTTCGAATTTCCATTTACGTATAGATAAACTTGCTGGTTTATCCATGTAGTCAGGGTCTTCATCATAGGGGGTTTTGAATAACGTATTATCAAAATCAAAAAGGGCTAATTTCATTTATTATGTTTTAAAGTTCGATACAAATATAATAAAAAATATTTAGTAAACAAATGAAAAAAGTTTAAATTTAATTTGGTAGTTTCGTATAAAGCTCTTATATTTGTGTATAACAAAACCAAAAAAGAAAAACATGAACATAGAAAAAACAGAAAGCTTATTTAATAACGACAAAGAATACTTAACAATTGTAGAAGGAATTACACAAGATGATGTAATAGTAAAAACTTCACATTCAGAAAAAAATGTGGATAGAGCAGTTGACGCTAAATATTCTTTTGACCGTTCACTTTGGATGAGTGTTTATGTTGTTCTTAAACCAGAAATTGTTGAGGTGTTAAAATCAATCAACCCACAATTGTTAAAAGCTGTCAAACTTTCCCAAATCATTAGAGAGAATGAAGAATGTTATAACATGCACGAAACACATAGAGTAGAATTTAAATTTACTGGAATTCGTACAAGAAAAAAGAAAATTGAAAAGTACGATGGTATCTATGACACTTTTATTAATGGTATTCCTAGGATAACTGAAATTTTTACAAACAAACTGTTAGATACCATTAACGATTACCTTAAAGGTCAAGTATCTGACATAAACGAAAGATATGTTGATAACCATGTTGATTTATATGTGTCTGACAAATATGAGGAAGCTTGGGAAAAAGACTTTAACAATAACGAAGAATTGGTTAAAATAAAAAAACAAAAAGAAGAGTTGGCAAAACAAATTGCTGAACTAAACTCTAAAATGTCTTCATTAAACAGTCAAATCACAAATATTAAATGTGATATAACTAAAAAAGATTTAAGTGGTACAGAGTTACCTTTAGAAGTTGTTGATAAAATCAATGAGAAATATGACAATGACGAAGCTTGGAAAATTTACAACAAAAGACGTTTTAGTTTTTCGTAATGGTTACTTTTCCATATCTCTACTAATAATCGCTCTCACTTCCTCGTAATTAATACCGTACTTATTTGAAACCCCCCTCCAATCAGTCGAGTCAAAAAAGTCTGTTTTTGGTGTTAATGTTCTTATTAAAGCGTCTACTGGATTATAATTTGGTTTTAGTTTGTTATACATAGAATCTGGAGCACCTTTCATGTAACAATAAAGTAAATCTTTTAAATCGTCTTCACTTCCAGAAGGTACACTTTCTAAAGCTGATTTTACACCGTCTTCATCCCAGTCGGTAAAGTTTATAATTCCACCTTCGAAACATTTACAAGAGTCTGCAATTTTATTTGCTGCGTCATAAACTTTATCTATTTTTTGTCTTTCTGAATCGGAAAGGTCTGAATAATACCCTTCTCCTCCGATAGAACAAATATCTGACCCAAAGACCTCACCAGAACACTGACTATAATACCTATCAGATTCGGTTAACCTTTTTTTTTTGAACGTCTATTTAATTCACGTTTAGCTTCACTTAAAAGTCTAGATTGTTGTCTTTTAGACATTTTTTTAGATTCATTTACAAATCCGTTACCTTCATGGTAAAAATGTTCTCCTGGTTCTCTACGATATTTGTCGTCATGTCCCACACCTCTTTTTTCATCATACTTCATTGAATTAACAAGAGCTGCGATATGTTGTTCTAATCCGTGTTTTTGTGAACCGTGAGAGTGGTCTCTATCACGTTCCAAATGGTGTAATTCATTTTTATCGTGATGTAAATCTCTACCGTAGTTAGCAGTTTCTTGACCCATTGTGTCTTCATAAACTTCACCTTCACGAGATTTTTTAGTTAAATCATCATCTAAATCACCGATAACATCATGTTTAAAATGATGTCCGTCAAATGATTCGTCATTTGCACCATCTCCAGGGTTAAACATACCTTTTTCATAAGACCTTCTTTCGTCTAAATCAACACCTCTACCTTTTAAAATGTCAGCTCTAGTAACTTTACCATCACCCGTTAAATCTGGAAATTCTTCATCTAAGTCTTCAGAATTATTGAAATTTTCTGGGTTAAAATTAGCATCACCATGATAATCTCCATCACCGAATTCTTCAGCTAATTCTGCGTCTATTTCATCATAAAACGCAGCTGACTCTTGTTCCAGTACAAAGTTTTCCATAAGTCTTGTAAACTGTTCTTCACTAAGTGAAATATTTTGTGGTTTATTTCCAAAAGTTTTTTTAGAGGAGGTTCTGTGACCTAAACTCTTACCTAATTTTCCTTTTTTATAACTTAACTTCATTTTTTAAAATTTTATATTTCTCTTATTATACATTTTCAAATGACGCTCCAGTAGGTGTAATTAAGAATTCAATATCGATAAATTCTAGAGACCTAGTTGGTTTTATGTAAATCTTACCTTCTAATGTGTTCTGGTCAATCAATTGTGGGTCGTCAGAAAGAACAACTCTAAAGTCTGTTAAACCTCTCTCTCTTCTAATAGAGTCTAGGATTGGGTTAACTAAGTCTAAGAATTCGTTTCTTACTTGTTCGTCATTTTGTTCGAATAACAATTTAACTGCGACTGCCGAAATCAATTTTCTAGCCTGTAATAACAATCTTCTAACGTTGATTCTGTCTAAAGCAGATTGTCTACTTTGTAGAGTCTTGTTACCCCAGATAATAGTACCTACATCTGAGTAAGTTGCGATTGGGTTAATTCTACCAGCGTATAACGTGTCTCTTTCATCAAGAGTAAGTTTCTTTCTAGCTTTAACCGCGTTTACAATACCTCTAGTGTAACCAGCGGACGCGAACCAAGGGAATGAGATATTATCTGTTAAAGCGATGTTTCTCATTACATCATAAGTAGGTGGTAACCATACTCTTGTATTATTTTCTTGGTCATTGTACTGTACCCATGGGTAGTAAGTTGCGGTATAGTTAGAATCTATTCCTGTAAGGTCTAGATTATCTACCGCTTCTGTAGGTTGGATTATGTTTGCTGCTACGGTAGCACCTGGTACAAATAAGTTGTAATCAGGTGTTGTTGTAACATACAATGAATCTGCTCTTTCAGTTTCTATCATGTCAATAGTTTCCTCTACAAGATTACTATTATCTACATAGTTAATACCTGGTGTAGCAAATACATTCACATTAACAGCTTCAGGGTTTCTAAATGTTCTTATACCGAAGTAGTAAGCGTAATAGTCAGTTGTTGCAAAGAACCCAGACTCACCCCAAGGAGTAGAACCAAGTAATTTAAACGAACCGTCCCCAGTAGCGTTTGGATACGTAGTTGAGGTACACGCCCCATTTAAGAACCCAGATTTACCTCTAATATAAGAGTCTCCATTACTTCTGGATTTTCTATAGATATCCCATCCATCAAAACCACCGTAAGGTGCGATTGTGAATTTTCTAGACTGTAAAGTGTAATATGGGTCTTCAGAATTAGTAGGTTCTGTTCTAAATGAAGTCGCTCCTACCGCGAATTGATTTTCACTTGTAGTTCCAGTACCACAATTTTTACACTGGGTGGTTACACAAAGTTCTCCTAAAGTGTTAGTACATGTAGCTCCTGAATCCATGTGGAATCCTGGAGTTAAACATGACCACTCATCACCATCTAAATCAGTACATTTAGCTGTTGGTGCTTGTTTTCCTTTATACTGGAAGAAGTCATCATCATAAGCGGATGCCGCTGTATCTGAAATACCTAAGTAAACTCTTCTTATTTTATCACCAACACTAATCGTTGTATTATCTATTCCCGAACTTATAGCAAAAGGTGGGTTCCAAATAACCTCTCCTGGAGTGTTGTAATGTGTTTTATAATATAACGTTGGACTTTGTTGTCCTTGATATTCTCTAGTTGTATATCCCTCAAACCCACAAGGTACCGCGTCATGTCGGTTAACGTCAGACTCTTGTTCTGGGTCAATGTCTACCATTACATATCTACTCTTAAGTTCATACTCACCATTTGCAGTTCCAACCTTAACACCAACGAAAGAATTTTCGTTAGGATTCATACTACACCTTGTAAATCTTTCTAAAACCACAGGTGAAGCATCTGTATCATAGTAGTTTCTAACTAGGACATCAAACTCATTTCTTTCAAAAGAAATATTAACAATCGAAATCTTAATTGCTGTGTTTGCTGCGTTTCCGTCAGCGATTGAGACAAATCTAAATAATTTATAAACTTTAGTACCTCTTAATTCAGAAACTAAGAAAGGAGTTACCGGTGTTTGCCATTGTTCTTGGTAAAAACCAATGGTCCCAGTATTTGTAGCTGCTCTAAAAGAAGGTAAATCTAATAGGGTACAATTTAACCCTTTTATATATCCTTTTTTGTAAGCGTATGATAACATATTTGGGTAAGCCTCTTCAACAAAGACAGGTACCGTAGACATATCTTTATCAAAAGGAGCGGCACCGAACACACGTTTCAAATAATCTTTAGATGTTGGTGACATAGAAGTTTCAAATCTAGAAGTAGAACCTTCTTTATTTGTGACATCTAATCCGAAAGTAGCGAATGGGTTCGTATTAACATCCCCAAAAGTAGAACCAGTACAAACCATTTGTACATCAGTTAAACCAGTTACTTCATAAACAGGACCACCTGAAGTTTGTGTACTTACACCTCTAGAACGTAAAGTAGCTACAATTAAATCATCATAATTACAGTGAGTCGAACCAGTAAAGTAAGTTACACTAAATCTACTCACACCCGAATAAGATGTGGTTGCTGCCGATGTACTAGTATCTACAATGTCAGTTGGGTTAACCCCAACACTTAAAGAGAAACCAGTATATGAATCGGTATTAGGTATAATATTAAAGAAACTATATAACCAAGGGTCATTAATGTCATCACAGAAATTTGGACTACAACTACCACCTAATATAGAAGTGGATGTTGCTGCACTCATTTCGTTTTGGTAAGTTGTTACGAAAGCACTACCGTTCCATTCTGGGAAAGCTCCGTTAACCAAAGTGTTACCTTCTGCTTCATCCCCATCATAAGGACAACCAAAAACACTTTCTGTTGGTGTGCCAGTTAAACTTAAATAACATGGTGTAGCTGCTGTAGCACAAGTATACGGGTGATAGAAACTAGAAGCTGCTGTATTTAACAACGAGTTAATTTCTGCCTCCACAGTAGTTGTACTACCGTCTGTTTTTGTTATAGTATTATTAAGAACACTTTGAATTGGGTTTGGTAATAATGTTGTTGGTGAAGTGGTTAAAGTACTATCACCATAAGATGTTCCTGCTGAGAAGAAAACCTCTACGGTTCCAGTTTCTACATTAGCTGTTGACCCAGTCGCAGACCAGTCAGTATTAATATTACAAGTACTTCCACTCCAGGTAACATTTGAAGAGACATCTAAACATTGTGTTCTTATTGTTTCACAATCAACGTTACCTACTGTGCTTATAGACCAAGATGGTCCCGCGTCATATCCAGAATAACCTAATACTCTTGTTACGAAGAGTTGATTAGATTGTTGTAGATACGCTTTCGCGATATATGATAATTCGTACTTAGGTATTTGAGTCTCTGTAAATTTTTCAGGACTTAAACTACCAAAGTAGGTTTGGAACTCTCCATAAGAGCTAATAAAGATTGGTTCAAAAGCTGGACCTTGTAAGGTCTCTCCAGCTAAACCTAAAGTTGTAACCCCAACACTCTGAGCTACAAAACTTAAATCTTTTTCCGAAGTATACACACCTGGTGATACAAAAACTTTTCCGTCTGATGCCATTTTAAATATTTTTTTCTTTAATCAGTTATTTTATTCTATTAATAAATATTAAGTTTAAACCCAAAAGATAGACAGTATTTTGAGTATGGTTAGGTTGTGTATGAAAAAAATCATACTTTTTTCATACTTATGGGTATGGAAGACGTTAGAAAGATAAAAAACATTAAAATAGATACCAGGGTTCACAAACTATTAAAGGACTATTGTCAGAAAAACGGATTAAAAATGTTTCAATTTGTAGAAAAATTAATTAAAGAAAAGTGTTCCCCCAAAAAAGACATTTACGGAGACCTTTAAATAAATTTTGTTTCTAAAGTTATTGTTTGTGCTTGAGACACATCTATTGGGGTTAGAGTAAATATTAAACTTTGACCTTTAGATATGTAGTAAGTTGTAAATTCGTCACTAACCAAATCGGAGACCCCATCAATTTCAATGCTTACTTCGTAGTTATCGTTATTGGTAGTCTCAATAACCTCAATGTTAGCGTCAAATTCAAACGGAACTGTAAGAGTACCTAACCCAGCGTCTACAGTAAACGTTTCTCTAAAAATACTTTCTGGATTATCTTTGGTGGGTGACATAGGTTTTTTACGTGTCTTAGTGTCCACTTCAAACATAAGTAATTTTCTAGTTACAGCTGGTGTTACTTCGAATTCTTCCTCATCTATAAGAAACCCTTGTAGTTGTAGTTGGTAATTTTGTGTATAAAATTTTCTTTTTTCATTATCACTAATTTGACTTTCATCACTTAATGAATTTAAAATTATAGGGATATAGTGACCTTTTACAAAAGTATAAGCTTGTCTAGAAGTAAAAGTTTGCATCATTATTTTGTTAAACCTATTCAACTCTCTCATTCTATTACAAACTATTTTTAAATCGTATATGATATCCACAGGAACAGGTTGTGGTATTTTATATATGTCCATACCTTTTCTTTGACCGTCCCAAGTCGGTACTTTTGCATAATGAAAAGTTCTTCTATCTGGAATAGTATACGTTAAAGCGGGATTACTACCATACTGTACCGCAGGGTCTCTAACAGCAACTAAAAAAGGAATTTCAGGATTTAAATCTTTATCACTAAAAGACCAAGTTTCTGTAAACTCGCCCCATCTTTGTATTGTTAATATTTGGTCTACAAAGGATATAGGTTTTCCATCGATAGAAAAAACTAATCTATCCTTAACAAAATCTAACAAACCTAAGTCTAAATCAGCGTGTAAAACACTTTTAGGTAAAAATGTACCGTCTTCACTTATAAATTCAGCTAACTGTTTTCTACGTTTAGGAACTGAAATACCATCATAACCAGAAGGGTAATGAGGTTGGTTCCTTACCGCGGGATACATATTTAGTGTTTTCTTAATTTTTTTATTTATTTTCCCCATATTAAATTCCGTTAAATTCATTTTCACTAACTGGTGTACATGTTATTGTTCTATAAAATGACTTATACCCCAGTATGGTGTGTGCGTTATCTCCCGCTACCCTACCATCATTGGCTACTGTAAAGTATCTAGTAAAATCTTCAGTTTCGGGGTAACCTATGTAATCACCATATTTTATATCTATCCCCAACTGCTCCAGCTCCTTTTTATAAACACTAATGGTTAAATTACCACTTTCTAAATAACGCATTAAACCGTTAGCGTAACTATCGTTAGTTGGTCCTGATATATTAACTAAAGCTTTGAATTCTACAGGTGGAAAAAACCTAATTTCTTCTGGTGCTGCTTCAGAATATACATTATCTACTTTGGATTTACTCCTATCCACACTATATAAAACAAGTGTAAAATTTAAATTACCGTGAAGATATTCCATCCCCATAGATTCTTGTAAACGAAAGTCTTCGTCGGCAAAAAACTTATTTACTCTGGTTATTGGTACTCTTTTTTTAGACATAGTTAATCTTTGTTATTTATAAATATCTAGTTTTGCTTTATATTTAGGTACCATAATTATGATATTTTGGAAATAAGAATACCAGAAAAAGAAGCTTTAGATATTCTCTCTACCTATAGTGGAGCAAATAATTATGTCTTAGAATTAAAAGAAAAGACAAAAAGTAAATATTATAAGCTGAGTAGAACACAGGTAGACTATGTGTTATCTCACAAAAATATCGTACCAAAAGTAGCTCGTAAATTTGTTGAAATTGACCCTTATCTTTCTGAACAATTACAAGAAAACCGTTTACTCCCTACACCCCCTAAAAAAATATGGGTAGAAAAAATATTAGTAGAAAGTGAAAAAGCTTATCATATATGGGGTAAAGTTATAGACGCTGATAATCTACATGCTTTTTGGGTACCTAAATCACAAATAGTACCTAAACAAAAACAAAAAGATTTAAAAATAGATTATAGTCCTTTTTCACATAGGCCACCTATGGAACATCAAATACCAGCTATAGAATCATTACTTAAAAACGATATGTATATACTAGCGGATGATATGGGATTGGGTAAAACTACTTCTGCTGTCATTGCTAGTATAATAGAAAACAATAAACGTACTTTAGTAGTTTGTCCAGCTTCTTTAAAAATTAACTGGAAGAGGGAGATTGAGAATTACACAGATGAAGAAGTTGTTATTATAGAAGGTAAAAAATGGAAAGAAGGTAGATTTATTATAATTAATTATGACATACTTAAAAATTTCCATTCTTTTAAAGATGGTAGTATAAGAACTTTACTAGACTCTGGAATAGAAAGAATAATTATAGATGAAGCTCATTATATATCTAACCCTAAAGCACAAAGAACTAAAATAATTAATCAAATATCTAATAAATTAGGTAAGGTTTGGTTACTAACAGGTACCCCCATGACATCCAGACCAATTAATTATTATAACTTATTAAAGTTAGTGAATAGTAGGGTGGCTAGCAATTGGATTACTTATGTGAGTAGGTACTGTGAGGGTAGACAATTCAGAGCACCGAACGGTATGAAAATATGGAATGTTAATGGAGCTTCCAATCTAGAAGAATTACGAGACCGTACACAGGACAAAATAATTAGAAGGTTAAAAGAAGACGTTTTAGATTTACCAGATAAAATTATTACCCCAGTTTACTTAGAATTAATTTCTTCTGAATACGAAAAAGAAATGGGTGAGTATTTGTCTTGGTCCGACGAAAACCAAAACGAAAGTATTACAATACATTTAGCTAAACTTACAAAGGTTAGGCAAATTATAGCGTCGGACAAGATTGTACACACCAGACAATTAATTAATGACATTTTAGAACAAGACAAAAAGGTTATTGTTTTTACTAATTTTACCGCTCCTTTAATGGAACTTCATTCACACTATCCCAAAAACTCTGTAATTTTAAATGGACAAATGTCTAAAGAAGACAGACAAAAGTCTGTAGATGAATTTCAAAATAACCCAAAAGTTAAAATTTTTATTTCTAATTTAAAAGCTGGTGGTGTCGGGATTACACTAACATCTGCAGAAGCTGTAATAATGAATGATTTAAGTTTTGTACCTTCCGACCATTCACAGGCTGAAGATAGAGCTTTTAGAATAGGGCAGAAAAAAAATGTTTCATGTTTTTACCCAACATTTGATAATACTATTGAAAGGGTCATATATAATATTTTACAAAAAAAGAAAAATGTTATAGACACTGTAATGGGAGATATTTCTATCGAACCTGAGTTAGATATCATGCAAGAATTATTTAATGAATTACATAATATATGAAACTATCGTAGTTAGTAATATTTATAGTTAAAAGATTATGCCAAGTAACATTAGTATTTTAGACAAACAGAGACTGTATACTCAACTAAGACATCAATTGGGGGCACCAATAGTTGGTGTTGAGCTAGAGGATGATATGTTAGATTCTTTATTGGATATAGCTATCCAAGACTACGCTATGTATGTAAATGACTGGTTAATTGAAAATCAATGGGCTTCTTTGGATGGGATTAATGTGGATGAAGCAGATTTAGCAAGAGCCTACACCACCCGAAGCCTAGACTGGGAGAGTTCATTCACATATGCTTATTCTAAAATTGTAGGTTTACAAACAATGGGACCGTGGATTTTAAAAAAGGATTACGTCGAACTAGTTACCGACCAACAGATATACCAAATACCAGCAGGTAGAGAAATAAATGAAATAATGTGGTATACTCGTCCAGAACTTAATGAAATGTTAATAGACCCCTTTATGGGTGGTTTTGGAGGAATAGGTGGTATGGGTGGTGCAGGTTATGCTCAAATGGGAATTGTGGGTTCTTACTACATGATGCCTGCTTACGATATTCTATTAAGAATGCAAGACAGAAACATTAAAAATAGACTTATAGGCTCCGATTTAACTTATCGTGTTACCGCGGGACCAGAAGGTACTAGATATTTACATTTATATAATGTTCCTGGTGGTAATTTTGATTTTGGGAATCGAGAAATAAATGGTTCGAGGTGTTGGTATTGGTATTACGATGTAAATCCAGATAACGTAAACGATTGTTTAGCAGAAAATAAAGATATTATTAGAGTACCGTCTGACGCACCTATAAGTGATATAGAGTGGATTGATTTAAACTCACCAGCCAGAGCGTGGGTAAGAAGGTATTTTACAGCTTTAGCAAAAGAAACTTTAGGGAGAGTGAGAGGTAAGTTTAGTGGAGCTTTAAAAGTACCAGATAGTGAGTTAACGATGGACTATTCTTCTTTATTTAGTGAATCACAAGATGAAAAAACTAAACTAACCGAAGAACTTATGGGTAGGTTAGAAAGATTAAGGGAAGATAAGTTAATGGAAAGAAAAGCTCTTGTAGCTGAAAATCTTAATAAAGCTTTAGGGTACCGACCATTTCAGGACCCTTATAATGTAATTTAATATGGGATATAATTATCCAGGATACGGTCTAAGAACCAAAGCCGATTACTCGAGACAACTTTATCAGAACTGTGATACTACAGCTCAATTTTCTGGTAGCACAAAGCTAGACCAAAGTTTGTGTGTCAATCTATCTTCAGACACAACTACATATAATTTTAATTTAACTTCTACCTCCGCTTCTACTGCAGTATTTTCTATTGGTTTGGAACCGGACCTAACAATAGGTAAGTCAGGAGTTCAAATATTATCAAGTTTATTACCTACAGGTTCTTTTAATGATTTAGAAATAGATACCTCAACTGGGGAAGTTTATAGAGCCGCGTCTTCATTACGATATAAAAAAGAAATACAACCTTTATCTCCCCATGAATTAAGTGCTGTTTTAAGTTTAACTCCAGTAAGTTTTAAATGGAAATCTAACGATAAAAAATCAGTGGGTTTAATAGCGGAACAAGTTCATGATGTCGGATTGACTGATTTTGTTACATATAATGAAAAGGGTGAACCTGATGGGGTGAGTTACAAATTATTGACCGTCGCTTTAATTTCTGTACTACAAAATAACAGTCAAACTTTACTTAATTCAAATGAACCCAAAGAGACTACAGAAAACATACCAATAGTAATTAACGAAGATTACACAACTTCTCAAACCAGATATATTATAGCTAAAGACGATTTAACCATTAAATTAGATAATAAAAACTTAAAAAGATTTTATATTAAGTCTATGGCTAATATAAAGATTGTCCCTTCTATTGGCAAAATAGACGAAGAGTGGGGAGAACTAAATATGGGTCCTCAGAGTAGTATAGAACTCCTATGTGAAGGAAATTCTTGGTATATTTTATCTTCAGATGGATTAAAAAATTCCTAAAGGTTCTAAAAATTTTTCTGGGTCTTGGTCTACCTTTTTCCAAAACACACCTTCTTCTTCGGATAACGATAAAACTTCATCTAAATCGTCTTGGTCACCTTCTTTTCTAGCTAGACCACTTATTAATTCACACTGTTTAGTCGTAAAAAATTGTCTGTCTTCTGGTTTACTCACAATTAAACTATCTCTAACTTCTGGTTTAAAAACAACTAATAATGGTTCTACCCTTTTGTTAAACGTATTCATATATCTAGCTACATTATAATCACCACAGGTATCTGGATTTTCTTCTATATCTTTTTCAGGTATTCTATAACACCTTAGAATGGTTTCTTTGGTCCCATCTTTTAATTTTTTATTTTGTACATCACCATGAGACATAGCGGTTCCATTATTGACGTAATAAATGGTATCACCTAAATTAACTCTAAGATTTTCTTTTAAAACTAATTCCATGTGTGCCATTTTTGACATAGGGTTTCCAGCTTTAGTAACTTTTTTAGCTCTTTCTTTATATTCTGCCACAGTTAGTTTGACTCTAGACTTATTCGCTATTTTAGATAATGGAATTTGTTTATTATATATTTTTCCCACATAAGAATAATAATGTTCTATAAAAGACTTACCGTCACCTTTTAGTAACATTTTAAGGCCTTTATCTATAAACTCTACTAAGAATCCTTGTAATGTTTTTGACTTAATTGAGTTACCAGTTAATTTTACCTTTCCTTTATCTGTTAAGAGTGCGTAATTTTTTCTAGCTACATTAATACAAGATGGCCAAGTACCGTCAGTATCTAACCCCATTTCATCTCTCATATATAAATCGTTGTATTCAGCTACATCAGCATCAGCACCTTTATACTCCTTACCTTCTACCACTAATTCGTTACGTCCCCTACCAACGTAAAGACGTTCTTCCGCACCTTCTGGTGATGAAAAGTTTACACCATCAGTGTCCAGTACTAAAGGTGAATAACCTCTATCCATAAACCATTTAATCATATGACGTAAATACTGTCTTCCAGTACAGGTTACCATTTCACCACTATCCATCTCCCCCCAAGGAAATACCTGAGGTGCTGACAAGGAGCCGAACATTGAGTTAATAAAAATTTTAATAGGTAACTGTTTTCTCCCATAAGAAGATGATTTCTTATTATCTACACCGTAATACTCAGCAGCTAATTTTTTATATTTAATTCTAGTATCTCTAAAGTATTTTAACATACCTTCCATAGCTCCCGTAACATCACACTCAGGAAAAACTTTATGCACTAATTGTATAGATGGGTATAGTGAACTAAAGTCTAATTTTAGTACGTTAGTAGAATATCCAGTCTTGAGTAATCTAGACAACCCACCAACAAAAGGTCTCTTATCATCTTTTTTAGGTATAGCTAAACCATATTTGTAAGACCAAGCTAACATTAACATTTTCCAAAGAGTGGCTGTACCCATTGTAGAAACTCTTTCATATGTTGTTGGTACCATAGAAGCTAGTAAAAATGAAGCTTGGTTAAACTCCTCATCTACAGTTAATGTTTCTTCAATATCACCTTCTAAGTATTTTTTAATTATATGTTGACCATTAACCTCCTCGTATACGTTTGGGTGTCTCTGAATTAATTCTTTTAAACCTTCAGTATCTTTTAACCTATACTTTCCTGTTCTAGGGTTAAAATAATAATCTTTATTTTCCTCATAAATGGATGAAATTTTATCACCTGGAACATAGACACGACTCTCTTTATTGGCCCCAATAAACTGGGTGATATATTTAAGTCCCCATGATTTTATATCTGAATTAATAGTTTGAGCTCTCCTAACCGCATGAGCAATGTCAATAATATTATATCCCCACATATTTGTAGACATATAGTCCTCTATTTCCGCACCTAATTTTAATCGGGATTCTTTTCTTCTAATGTTTATGTTAGGGTGGAGTGTGTGGGAAATGTCATTAATGTTAAGACCCAATATTTCGGCACGCCTGAACATCCATTCCCAATCGAAGGACGCGGAGTTATACCCCCCGATAATGGTAGGACGAATACGATTTAAAGTTTCAAAAAAATTAATAATTAATTGTCTTTCACTTTCATCATCATGTGCGTAGAATATCTCACTATTGCCTCTATTATCGAGTATCCCTACTAAAAAAATCATACCATCAGTAGGACGTAAAGCTGTTGTCTCAATATCAAAAACTAGTCTATGTATATTATTATAATCCTCGAAACCTTTAAATAATCTTTTTTCTTTCTGGATTAAGTATTGTTCTACAGGACTCAATATAATAATAGAAGACCTACTATTCTCACCCCAAGGGTTTACTCCTCCCTCCCTAAAAAAAGAAACCAAATTCTGGTATGTTTTTGTGGTTTTAATTATAAAATTTAATCCCTCCACTAACCTTGGTTGGTCATGGTTATTTAATTTTTCTATGAGAATACCGTGTTTACTCATAGCTTCTTTTTGTCTTATCTTACTGTTAGAATAAAAATTGTAAGGTCTTAAATCACCCACCCAAGCAAAGGGTATGAAAGTGTCTTTAACTATTTGTTTGCCGTTAAGTGGGTCTTCTTTGATTTTAAATATAGAACTACTACGATAGTCATATTCTACCGCTACTATGTGTTTTTCTGGGTCACTCCCTTCTAAAAATTGTTGGATTTCTTCTTGTGTGGGTTTCATGTATATAATAATTTTCGTTTGTAATATTAGCTTCACCCTCTTGGTGAATTTTACTTAACATTAATTAAAATATAAGAAACTATTTGTGAGATGTCAATTTAAATAATTCCGAAACTATCTTGGATGTTGATGTATAAATCTTCCCTTACTGGAGCAACTAATTGTGTTCCGTCTGTTAAAAACTCAATCAAAAACTGACCCTGGTATCTTCCTTCTTCCATTACATCCGTTGGTTGCCACCTATAGTAGATATAGTATTCTGGGTCATTGATTGGGTCTATTTCTGTTTTTTGTACTATTCCCGCTGCTTTATTTAAAATTACATACTCTCCTGTCTCTACTTTTTTCATAGAAAAACTTAACATAGCATTTTCTAAATTTTGGTAGAACTTTCTAAAATCGTTTCTACCATCTTGTATTAATTGCATTTTTAATACTGGTTCTAATGAGTCTTTTCTTATAAAAAATTCCATATGTTTGTTTTAATTATAAATACAGATTTTATTGTTTTACCATTAATATGCCAGCGACGTTTAAAGGAGATGGGTCAGAACCGTTGGTTTGGTATAGGTCTCCAGTAGTTAATCCACCAGCTGAGGCGTCTATATCATTTTGATATGCTGGTACACCAACTAGAGTCATGGTATTTGCTGTAACACCCCCACCACATGTCATGGTTCCACCACACGTCATGGTATTTGCTGTAAAACCTCCACCACATACAGTATCTAAAGGGATTGTACCTCCTTGGAAGTTTTCTATGATATTTTTACATTTACAAGACATATTTTTTTATTTTATAAATAGTTTTTTACTTAGTTAAGTTGCCTATAATTGTAACTTTTGATTCTTTAGTGGGGTCAAATTTTACAATATCTACTTTTATTATATCGGTAGGTGTTGTTAAAAACGGTGTACTTACTACTGTACTAGGACCTGTCCCCATGTTTTCTATTACCGTTATAGTGTAACTAATAACATTATCTACTAACACACCTGTAAATCTTGCCGACACATATTCTGGTGGTACTATAAATTGTGAAAGACTATCTACCGAAGTAGAATCTTGCCCTACAGCAAAATCTAGAATAACATCTAATGAGTCACAATCTCTTATGATTATAGCGGGACACGGACCACAACCATTTGTACAACCACCAGCACAATCTACTAAGTCATAACGGTCTTTATTCACTAGGAAATTATGAAATATTTCATC
>Ga0315315_10002856_pt1 | contig 15784 bp, 19 predicted proteins | sample M140m3416metaG_FD_203699 | JGI IMG/M metagenome (GOLD analysis project Ga0315315, IMG submission 203699) | Ammonia-oxidizing marine archaeal communities from Monterey Bay, California, United States - M1 40m 3416 | ecosystem: Environmental > Aquatic > Marine > Intertidal zone | place: USA...
GATACTAGCCGCACTCTTCTCTGCTGATGAATTAAAAATAAGGTCTTTTCATAGGCATGTAAAAGATCTAAACGGTCTAACACCATATGAATTGACAACTCGCATAGCTGAAATGGATTTTCGTATTGAACCTGCCCTGCCCCAAGGTAACTTCGAACCGGAAAACCCAGGGCAGATGAGTATGTTTCTTGACGAGAACTGGTTCAAACTGATTCCACAACGCATTCACCCATCTGAGTTAGATGCAGTAATTTTGCAGAATCGCATCTTGACACCACTGCTCGGCGTCGGTGAGGAAGGCTCCGACGGCAGGCTTCAATATTTACCGGGAACAATTACTCTAAAGCATTTAGAATCAATGACTCGGCAAGAGGGCGGAGTAGCCTTTGCTTTGCATCCGGTCAGTATGGAGCAACTCCAAGCAGTAATTACTAGGGGAAAGACGCTACCGCCGAAATCTACATACTTTGAACCAAAAGTACGCTCTGGTATTTTCATCGTGGAGCGTTAAAGTTCTGAAATCCTTTTAAACCCTTCAGCTAACAAAAAGTCATTTTCAATATAGCTATAATCTAACTTAGATAACTCTTGTTCCCTAAACGAAGCAGCTCCTGAATCAATCTCAGCTGAATCTATCCCCATTGTTGATTCAAATTGGCTTTGATGACAGAGAAGCGCTTGAATTCTATTTTTCTCGAAACCTTCGCACTGCTCGAAATGATCCTCATGTTCTGCCTCAAAGAGTAGAAGTTCCTTCGGTCTATGAGGAGCTATACCCTGCTCAGGAAAAAAAAGTGGATCCCGAGCTGCGACTAAAGCATCAAGAGCTAAATATCCAACGTTTCTATGATCTGGGTGAAGACGGTATCTTTTCCATGGGTCGTGAGTGAGCACGATATCAGGCTGCAAATTTCGGATAATAAGCGTGATCCGTTTACGCAAATTGGCACTAATTTCAAGCTCTCCATCAACTTCGCCAAGAAAAATAATTTTCCCACTCAAATTAAGCTCTTCGGCGGCTAACAGTTGTTCAGATTTTCTAGTAGCGATCAAATCTCTTATATTAACCTCAGGATTCCAAGTACCTTTTGAACCGTCCGTGCAAATCAACATACTCACTTCACATCCGCTCTCAGACCATTTAGCGAGAGTAGCTCCTGCCCCAAATTCAATATCATCAGGGTGAGCTCCGATAGCTAAAGCTCTTCTAGGAATTTCAAGATTTTTTGTTACCACACATATAGCTTAGACCTAGAAAGACCAGCTTAAAGTACAAGACGAAGATCATCAGGGTCGTCAATATCGAAAGCAAATTGTGAATCAGCAACAACTATCATCTTCTCACCCGTCTCTGAAGCAGACTTTAAGTGGCGCGAATATGAGTTAGGTCCATAGCTAAAATCAAAATTAATATTCGTGGGTAACACAAGAACATTTGTGCCATCGAGTTCCGTATCTGGAACAATAACAATTTCTCCCATATCGAATAATGAAGTAAGTCCTTCAGGGTATATTAAATCTCCATGTGTTATCAAGACGCTCTTGACTGCATTTTTTTTCAGGCTGCGAAAGCCAAAATCAACTGCTTCATTTAACCCTTTCGAAGGGTTCCTAAGAACTTCAGCACCCAAACCACGAGCCCAAGATTCAACTTCATCATCCTCACAAGCGATGAATACTGGAATATCTTTACATGCATTAACAACAGAAGTCGCTAAATCCCTAGCTAAGTTTTCTCTTGCTGCAGTATCCAAAACAGAGGACAAGCGAACTTTAGCAGAATTAAAATTTTTGATTGGGATCAATACGGCTTTGTGATTCATAAAATACTTTAGTTGTCGAATGTTTAATCAATTTCCAATAGATTCTAGCGCTACGATGCAAGCGTGACATTTCAAGTGGCAGTTGTAGGCGGTGGTTCATGGGGAACAACAGTTGCTCATCTAGTCTCTCATAACTTTCCTACAAGTTTATGGTGTCGTGATCCAGCCGTTGCTAGATCGGTTGACCAGAAAAATCGGAATACTAAGTACTTAGGGAAAAGCAAACTTCATTCAAGATTGGCAGCTTCAACGAACCTCAAAGATGTCGTTAACCAAGCGGACATCATACTAATGGCTATTCCGTCTCAGAGTTATAGAGAAGTCCTCCGAAAGCTATTACCTTTATCAAAAGTAGAAACTCCGATCATCAGTCTTACAAAAGGACTTGAACGGGGAACTAACTTAACTATGACACAGGTAATAGCGGCTGAGTCGCCAGAGAGACCTACAGGAGTGCTGACGGGACCTAATTTAGCAGCCGAGGTCTTGTCTGGAGATGCTACAGCCGCAGTGGTAGCTACCGAAAATGAATCTTTACGTGGGCAGGCATTTGAAGTCTTCTCCACAGAGACCTTTCGGGTCTATACAAGTGACGATGTAATCGGTTGTGAACTAGGAGGAGCATTTAAGAATGTGCTCGCATTAGCAGTAGGTATGACAACAGGTTTAGGAACAGGAGACAACACAAGAGCCGCAGTAGTAACTCGTGGATTAGCAGAACTAGCTCGGCTAGGAAGCGCAATGGGCGGATCGCCAGAGACTTTCTCTGGACTCGCAGGATTAGGAGACCTTGTAGCTACATGCTTTTCCCCTCAGAGTAGAAACAGGTATGTCGGTGAACAATTAGGGAAGGGAAGAGAGGTGCAGGATGTTATCGGAGAAATGAGTAACGTCGCAGAAGGCGTCGCAACAGCACCTGCAGTCACTTCATTAGCAGAAAAACACAAAGTTGAAACCCCAATAAGCGATCAAGTCACGGCAGTTCTAGAAGGTAAAACAACCGTCACCGATGCCTACGATATCCTGCTCATGCGAGAGCAAGGATCAGAGAGATAGTGTTAAATTAATTAAACATAATGTGTAGAGCCAGAACGTAATGCCAGAACTAGGAATATTAGGAAACCAAATAATAGTAGACCTTGACTCATCGGGTAATCTTAAGTGGCCTGGGAACCGGGCCAAAAGGATCTGCTGGGGAGTCGGGGCAGACGATCGTTGGCATTTTTCGGAAGAGAGAGCATCCATCAGGCAAAGCACAGATAGCAATGAAGTCACGCCTATAACTCGAATGAAAGTGCCCGGAGGTGACATCACCCAACGCGTTGAAATAATCCCATGGGAAGGAGGCAGCGTCACAAAAATTGAGTTTTTCAATGAAACGCCTATTCCAGTTGCGATAAGCGTACTGCTCTTTGATTTTGGGCAGATAGACATCAACGCAACAATTGTAAATCAAGAAAAGAAACCGGTAATTAGGACAAGTAAACCTGTAACGATTTCAGTATTTGGAGAAGGCTATGAGAATCTCACGAATGAAATACAAAAGACTGAAATTAGCGGCTCTTCTTCTGCACATGATGCCGGCGACGACACTGCACTAATTTTCCCGCTACCTCATGCCACAAAACTAGAACTGTTAATAAATAATCAAAATTCGGATAGTCTTCCTGCCATCGAAGAAGTCCCAAGATTTGAAGAAATCGCAAATGGCTGGCAAAAACACTTTGATAACGGCATGGGAATACAATCGGATGATAATAGGCTAGCTACCGTTTTGAATTCATCGCTAAGGCACCTACTAATAGGGTCTGATCAAGAAATCGCCTCAAAATTCTGGAATGACGACACAGTCGAACACACTACACACTTAGCAATACTTGCTCTTTTGTCGTGGGGGCATTCAGAATCAGCGAAGAAACTTATTTATAAAACTATGGAAAGCGCACCTACAAAGTTATTTGCAAATAGTGTAAGTCAAGAAACCTTGTACGCAATATGCCTTTGGGCCAAGTACCTAGAATTCTCACCGGTGCACAATAGTCTCAACTCTATTAGCCCTTGGCTTCAAGAATCCATTAGGTCGCTTCTAGCATCGCTACCGGGCAAACGAAGAATTCAAAAAAAATCCATGAATCTTGAGATAGCTTCCATCCAAGCTGCGATTAAAATCTTTGTATTCTTAGGGCAAGAACGATTGGCGACAGAGCTCCAAAATCAAGTTCATAAAATTCAAGAATTAAAGAACCAAAAAGATTATTCCGAACCATTCAAAAAATTTACGACTTCCTATCGGCACTCCATTGATAATCTTGCAGATTATCTTAAGATAGAAAACACTTCAGTGACTTTAGACCAGGTTCTCGCAAAAACTGACGCAACAGGATCTTTCATCACAGGCTTAAGGCAGCAAGACCCAACCTTTTCAGCACTATTCCTGCTAGCTATTCGAGCTGGTTTTGTTCAAGAAAATAAATTACTAACCGGAGAAAGGCAAATTCAGGTGGCATCGTCATACAATCCAGATTGGATAGGCATCGGAATGCAGGTGAAGGATGCCCCAATCAGTGCTGGCACTCTCGGCTACGCAATCCGATGGCATGGAACATCTCCAGCACTCTTATGGGAAGCTAAAACCTCTTCAAAAGTCATCATCAATGCTGAAGTAATTGATAAAAATTGGTCAAGCACCGAACACGTCGGAGAAACACTTCTCGCAAAGCAGCTTGCACCTGAAACTGCAGTGACGATTCATTCAGATACCAGTCTTCTGAGAAAAACTGTCAATCTTGAATCGCCAGAAGGTGGAACCTTTCAGTAAATAACCCACAAACAAATATTATGTTAGCTAACCTCAAAACGTGTCAGCTCAGCTAAGAAAAGCAAATAAGCACAATGCCCCCACAAGAAAATTTGAGAGAAATCTATGGTCAGCTGGCATTGAACACGTTGTGGGAATTGATGAAGTCGGGAGGGGTTCATGGGCAGGCCCTCTAACAATCGCTGCAGTAATTATTCCAAAAGATAAGCGTCTATACAGAATTCGAGATTCAAAGGCACTCAACGAAAAAGAAAGAGAATCGCTCTTCGGTCGCATTACTAACTGGTGTACCCATTGGGGTGTTGGTCATGCTACAAACGAAGAATGTGATGAATTCGGCATGTCACACTCCCAAAAGCTAGCCGCAGAAAGAGCCATTAGCTCACTGGCTATAACGCCAGACCATGCCTTAATCGATGGAAAGTGGGATTTTGTCGGACAAATTCTCGGAAAAGAAAATAAAACAATGATTGTTAGAGGAGACGCACAGTGTCTGTCAATAGCAACTGCATCAATACTTGCGAAGGTCACGAGAGACAGGATGATGAAAAAACACCACGAGTCATTCCCAGCCTACGCCTTCGCCTCGAATAAGGGATACCCATGCCCAAAACACAAAGCGGCATTAAGTGAACTAGGCCCAACTCCCTTGCATAGAATTTCTTGGAATTATATGAAAGACACGCCATACCCTCAGGCAGCTGCCCCAAGAAAAAACCCAGCACAAAATCTCTTATTTTGAAAGGAAAGTAACGATTGAAAGTTCATCGTCTACATCTCGGCAAATTACTCAATCAACAGCTACGATCACAACATGGGCCAACCAGTAACAGTTATCCAAAAATCAGTCACGAAACCTGGGGTGCTCCGCTTTGAAATCAACCGAAGTATCACAGGAATGGATCATGAGCGGTATTCCCAAGAGCAAGAGATTCTCGGAACACGACCTCCAGACGAATTGGCCAGAGCTTTATTCAGCTTAGGTGGAATAGAAAGAATACATATTAATAGCAATGTTATAACTATCGACCAAGCAAAAGGGCAGATTAGTCCAGCACAAATAGTGAAAACAATTACTGAAATGTTCACATACTATTTGCCAGGTGTCGAAGTTCCCAGTTTCGAAACAGCAACTGAAGGCTAAACTTCACTCAATACTCAAAGAGGAACAAGAGAGGGAACGATGACTATCGCAAGGATCACGGAAGTAATTTCAACATCAACCATTAGTTTTGATGATGCTATTAAAAAAGGAATCGAGAGAGCAGCGCGAACGTTAGATAATGTTGACGGAGCATGGGTCCTAGACCAGAAAGTCAACGTCGATAAAGGATCCATTTCAGAATTTGAAGTAACTCTAAAGATTACATTTATCCTTAACGATTAAAGTGCACAAAGTAGCGATCAAGGTTCGTTTTAATGAATTAGACCCATACGGGCATGTTAACCATTCCATTTATCTTCAATACTTTGAAGAAGGAAGAACTGCTGCTATTGCTCAAATAGGGCAGAGCCTAGACTCTCTGTTAGCAAATGGATTTTCTCTGGTAGTGGCACAAGTTGAAACCAAGTTCATATCCCCGGCTTATCTCTCTGACAACCTAACGGTTGAAAGTGGCATAACTCAGATTAGAAAAGCTTCAGCCCAATGGTTCCAACGGATAACAAAAGCAAATCTCCTTATGGCAACTCAAAAGACGCGTATAGGGTGCATAAAAGCCAATGGGAACCCTTGCAAATTCCCAGATGAACTAGCAATGGGAATCAAAGGACTATTGCAACCAGCAGATTAGGTTGCTTAAACGCCACTTCGGTTCGCTTCTTGGACTGTTTGCGACCCCATCTCAACGAATCTGCTATTCCTATCAGCGATGCTTTCCCCAGCTGCATCAACAACAAGAACGGCACCATTGGTGAAACTCGCTTCATCCGACGCCAAGTAAAGAACTGCATTTGCGATGTCTTCCGGTGTGCCTGCACGACGCAAGGGATTGTTAGCTCCTATAATCTGTGATGCTTTCGTTAAGTCTTGATGGTCACCGGTAACAAGGCGAGCTGTCAATCCCGACACCGTTCCTCCAGGAGCGATCACATTAACACGGATACCATAAGGGCCTAATTCTGTCGCTACAGATTGCGATAAGCCAACTACTGCGTGCTTAGCAGCTGTATAAACATGCGGTCCCAAACCAGCACGAACTCCAGCGGTTGAAGCAGTGTTAATAATTGACCCAAAGCCTTGCTCTTGCATAACTTTAGATGCGTGTTTAATCCCATAAAAGACGCTATTAAGCAAAACATCTATTGTTCTCAACCATCCATCGCGCTCTATCTCCGCTATAGGGCCAACAGAACCCAAGATCCCAGCGTTGTTAAACATTACGTCTAGTTTGCCAAATTCACTTACTGCAAAATCAACGCATTCTTTGACTTGGTCTTCATCAGCGACATCAAGAGCAAATGGAAGAGCGCTTGTACCAACTTCACTCGAAAGTGAGTCTGCTAAATCTTTTTGAATATCAGCGATAATGCATTTAGCGCCTTCTTCTATGAAACGGCGAACAGTGCCTTCCCCAATGCCACTCGCACCGCCAGTGATAATCGCAACTTTCCCATCAAGTCTTCCAGTCATCGTAATCTCCACTCCACGCAAATCTTTAGTTGAGACTACTGCGCAAATTCCGTTAATGCATTTCTACAGGTGGATTATCAGTACAAAAGAAGTGTATGTTATTGCTGTGCTAAATGACTTTCGAATGATGACCATACATGCTCACCCAGATGACGAATCGTCTAAAGGAGCAGGGTCAGTTGCCTTGTACTCAGATGCAGGAGTTTCAGCTACTTTAGTTTGTTGCACAGGCGGAGAAGAAGGAGACATCCTTAACCCTGCAATGGACTCTCCCGAAGTCAAACATAACTTAGCTAAAGTTCGCCAGGAAGAACTTGCAAAAGCCGCCGACATAATAGGGTACGAAACGATACATTATCTAGGCTACCGAGATTCAGGGATGCCAGACACGGATGCAAATGCGAACCCAGACTGTTTTGCTAACGCTCCACAAGAGGAAGCAGTAGGACGACTCGTCAAGATTATCAGGCAAGAACAACCCCATGTCATCGTCACATATCCCGATGACCAACAGGGCTACCAGCATCCTGACCACCTTAGAGTTTTTGATATTAGCTTGCCAGCATGGGAAGCCGCAGGAGACCCTACAAAGTTCCCCGAGCTAGGTGAACCATGGACACCGCTGAAGCTTTACTACACAACCTGGAGTAGGGCGCGAATTCAAGCACTGCATGATATGTTCATCAAACTGAACCTTGAATCACCATTCAACGAAGCGTGGTTTGATCGCCCTTCCCAAGATCATCGAATCACAACTAAAATTGATGTTTCAGAATTCTCTCAGCGAAGAACAGATGCTCTTCTTGCGCATGCAACTCAAGTTGACCCCGATTCACCATTTTGGTTTGGATTACCTTCGGATAAATCTGCTGAAGCTTATCCATGGGACGACTACATATTGGCATTCAATAGAGTGGGTCCGATAGAAAACGAATCAGACCTATTCCAGGGAATAACATGACCAAGTTTCTTTCAGAAGAGTGGGTAAACGCTTTTCAGGAATATGGCTCTGGTCTACCCGCAATGAATTTTTCAATTATTTGCCAATATGAAATTTCTGGTGCGCCCCAAGGCAAAGTTCGATATTTTGTGATCTTTAAAGATGGAAAGACTACAAAAGCAGAGTTAGGGAAATCTGAATCACCAGATTGTTTAGTCTCGACAACACACGATGAAGCGATTTCCATTCTGCATCAACGAAGCACCGTTGCCGGCTCGTTTATGAAGGGAACTCTCAAAATCGAAGGTGAATATGAAAAATACTTACTTGGTATGAATAAAGTTAGGTCAACTAATGAATGGGCAAATATGTTGCTAGCCCTTAGGGAAGACCTAGAAACCTAGCTTTCTAAACCAACGATAGATTTATGCAGCGTTCAATAGATCAGCGAGGCGCTGTCTACCTTCCTGCAAGGCTTTCCTCGAAGCAGCAAGGCCACGCCGCGCAGCCTCCTTTTCAGCTTTGCTTACTTCCCATGAGGGTTCATATGTATCTATAAGGGTTAGTTGTTTTTTCATATAATAAGTATCCATCATGGGTGTGACAATTCGCTTAACTTTCTCTTCCTTGTATCTTTGTCATATATGAGTAGATACTAGTAACCTTCCTCAGGAACAAGGAGATAACTCATGACCATTAAGAAAGTAGCTGTAATCGGTGGAGGAACAATGGGGTCTGGTATTGCTGAAGTGGCCGCCAAATCAGGATGCGATACGATCGTCGTTGAAATAGATGCTTCCTTAGCTGAACAAGCCCAAAAGAAATTAGAGGTGAGTACAGAAAAGGCAGTATCACGAGGAAAGATAACTGATGAGGATAGATCTGGACTCCTCGAAAGAATTTCTTTCACGACAAGCTTTGATGAATTAGCTGACCGAGATCTAGTAATTGAAGCGGTGGTTGAATCTCCAGCAGTAAAAGCTTCGGTGTTCACGACACTTGACGAGATAGTACAAAAAAATGGGATACTTGCTTCCAATACGTCTTCCATTTCAATAGGAGAAATAGCTGAATCGACCAATAGGGGACCACAAGTACTTGGTATGCATTTCTTTAACCCTGCAACTGTTCAACCTTTAGTTGAATTAATCTCATCCGAAGTAACTTCAGAAGAGACCCTTGACAAAGTTGAGACGTTTACTAGAGAAGTAATGGGGAAGCACCCTATTAGAACAATTGATCGTGCAGGGTTCGTGGTAAATCGCCTATTGGTTCCTTATCTACTCCAAGCAATGCACATGTTTGATAGGGGCCAAGCATCAAAAGAAGATATCGATGCCGGTATGAAATTTGGGTGTGCTCACCCTCAAGGTCCACTCGAATTATCGGACCTCATAGGTCTAGATACTCTCCAACTAGTCGCAGAAGTCCTTTATGATGAGTTCAAAGAACCAACATACGCTCCTCCACCTATTCTTAAAAGAATGGTAACTGCAGGACACCTAGGGAGAAAGACTGGAAAGGGTTTCTACACCTATGAATAGGCAACCAAATGGGTAATTACGCGATGACAGTGCCATTACCTTCGGCACTTGATAATCAACAAGAAGGATTTCAAAAGTTAGTCGAACTGGGATACAAAGAGGCATGGTCCTCAGAAGCAAATGGCCCCGACGCTTTCATGCCCCTTGTTTTAGGAGCAGTCCATGCACCCGAGTTGAGATTAGGAACTGCTATAGTGCCTGCCTATACCCGAGGCCCTGCCCTTCTAGCTCAATCTGTCGCTACGATGGCTGCGATTGCACCCTCCCGTTTCGTATTGGGCATTGGATCATCATCGAATGTAATAGTTGAATCTTGGAACGGAATCCCCTTTCAGGAACCATATAAGAAAACTCGGGATATCGTCCGGTTCCTTAAACTTGCACTGACTGGAGAGAAGGTAGACGCAGACTTTGAGACAATGCAAGTGAAAGGTTTCAGATTAGGAATGTCACCCCCAACTGAGAAAGTTCCGATTCTAGTTGCAGCTTTACGAGAGGGAATGCTTCGCTTGGCTGGGAGAGAAGGAGACGGTGCAATCATTAATTGGTTATCAGCGAATGATGTGAAGACGGTATCAAAAATAGTTCATGATCAAGGTCCAAATAAAGAGATAGTTGCCAGAATATTTGTATGCCCTAGTGATGATTCGGAAACAGTGAGGGCACAAGCCAAAAGAGCAATAGCTTCTTACCTAAATGTTCCTGTTTACAGGAAATTTCATGAATGGCTAGGAAGGTCAGATGCTCTTGGAGAGCATTGGGAACGTTGGGATAACGGTGATCGTGCAGGTTCTCTTGATGCAATGCCTGACAGCGTTGTAGACGACCTAGTTGTCCATGGAACCCCTCAGGAATGTCGAGACCACATTGATCAATATATAAAAAACGGAGTTACAACTGCGGCTTTGATGATAATGCCGTTCGGTGGCATTGACCCTTACCAAGCAATTGAAGATCTTGCTCCCAGATAACCCCATTTTTTGAGAATGGTTTGCAAATAGCACCTTATATGAGAGAAAATTAGAACAAGAAGATAGCGAACGGAGTTCACAATGGAAATCTCTGACAGCATTAACGAAGCTCTAGGGTTAATAGATGAACAATTAGGAAGAGTTCAAAGCCGAGAAATTATTTCCGCCACAGAAGTAAGCGATCTATTGCTCGATATCCGGTTGGCCTTGATCCAATGTGAATCTCTTCAGAAACAGACAGCTTCCGCCGTTTAGAAAATTATTTAATTGATTTTATCAATTTCGTAAATATTAAGCCGACTGCAGCTCCAGCTAGCACGTCTGAAGCATGATGAGCTCGTACATGGATCCTAGAGGTAGCTACCAAAGCAGCTATTATTTTGTATGCGGGTGCAAGCCTGCTTCCTTTGGAAAGCACTGATGCTGCTAGCACAGCGGAACTTGCATGACCGCTGGGAAAACTTGAAGTTTGAGGTCTTCTAAACTTATGAGGGTGAGTTTGTGAACCCATGTCGGGCCTGCTTCGTCTGAAAAGTCTCTTTATGCCTTGGTTGACAAGTAATGATTCCGCCCCTAGTAACAAAGATAATTCTAGGACAGATCCCCTTCGTTCAGGGTTGCTTATGCGACGTGCAAGGTTTAGACCATGCCAAATGATGCTGAAATCACCAGCAGCAGATGCGGCGTAAAATATACGATTTAATTGTTCGGAAGAACGCAATAATTCCCATCCAGTATCAACGGCAAGATCAAAATCATCTACGACGGGTGGAAGAGAAATATTTATAGGTTCATTCATTTTGTTCCCCCATAAATAGTAATTCCTCTTCTTGAGCTGACACCTTGTCTGCCTCAAGCCTATAAGCACCATCGCTCGACAAGGCTCCGGGCCTCCACCTATCTGGGGTGAAAATCAAAGCTCTTGGGTAGTCTTCAAAGAGCCATCGAGCAAAATTCTTTCTTGTCCACCCGTTGAGATTTGATGCTTTAATCGCCAGTTCAGTACTCAAGCTGGATGTTAAGAGAGATTGCAGCTGCCCTGCAAATTTATGATCTCGAGCTAAAGAATTATCTAATGCCGATTGATAGTTAGATTCTGCAGCAGAGGAATCAAAGGGGCCTGCTTCTATTAGGGCTAAGGCGGCAAGCCGCCCAGATAGAAGAGCTTGGGCGATCCCTTCACCTGTCATCGGGTCTGCTATCCCAATTGCATCACCGGCAAAAAGAACCCGATTCTTTGATGCTTTAAGATCCTTCATTCTCGTTGGAATTGGCCAAGCTTTATGAGTACCCTCTGGTACCGCTTGGGCGCCAAGGACTTCTTTTATATGCGGTCTGATTAATATATCTTTCCATAGGCGGCCCATATCTTGGACCCGGTGATTATGGTCTCGTAAGATTCCAAAACCTACATTCGCTCGTTGTCCAGGGAGAGGGAAAAGCCACACGTACCCTGGAAGCAGGTCTGTTTCAAACCAGACAGTTAAGTGTTGCGCGTTAGGTCCGGTGTTAGAGAAGTATTGGCGAAAAGCATGCCAGTCTCCTCGGTATCCTTCTATACCATTATTTATAGATTTCCTGACGCTTGACCACATTCCATCAGCTGCAATTACATAACGAGCAAGAATTTCTGTCTCATCTGTTGTTTGTACTTTGACGTGATCTTCGAATTGTTCAATGTCATTAAAACCTAGAGGGCAAAGTAGATTAGCTCCTTCTTCGCAAGCAAGTTGGAGGAGCTGGTAGTCAAGTTCAATTCTTGGAGCTATTGCAGCGAACTGACCTTTTCCCTCTGGTAATGGGAGTGTCGTTTTTTCCCCTTTAGGGGAGTAGATTACGGCGTCAGTCACAGTATTCCAACTCGTTATTGATTCGGGATGTAATCCAAGCTCTTCAAGGATTCTCAAAGCATCAGTAGTTAATCCATCTCCACAACATTTGTCTCTAGGAAAGGCTGCTTTATCTATAATAGTTACGTTGACCCCCTTGCGGCATAGGTCAATGGCTGCTGCACAACCTGCAGGTCCAGCTCCAACGATAACTACGTCGGTGGAAAGATAATTGGCCTGCACAGTTTAAGGTTATCTGCAAGAAGGAATTCCTGCTCATCTGTTTATCTATTCACCGTTCTCTGGTTCTGGTTCTGGTTCTGGTTCTGGTTCCGGTTCTGGTTCTGGTTCTGGTTCTGGTTCCGCTGGTGCTACTGGCGTTGCAGAGTTAGACGGTTCAGAACTTTCACTTTCTCCTTCTGAGTTGATTGCAATTACTGAAAATGTATATGCCTGGCCAGTCTCTAAATCAGGAAATATACATGACAGTACTGGAGGAATAGACGAACAAGTCTCTCCTCCAGGTTCAGCAGTCACGATATATTCTTCAATAGGAAAATAGTCAGTGATATCAAAATCGCCCTCAGGTTCAGGGTTTCCCCAGGAGACAGTCACCGAAGCTTCGTCAACTACCGCAGTTGCTTCTATAGGTGCGTCTGGGGGTCTTGGATAAGTAGGCTCACCATCACAGTCAATACCATTTTCTGGCTGGTATCGTGCAATGAAATCATCATAAATCTCGGTTTGGTCTGGGTATGTTCTGCGCCTAATCGTTTCTATGATCTCGCATTCTTCAAACATTCTAAACTTCTGTTCGGCGACTTCGACATCAATATATTTAGTTGAGTAGAGACTTACGCTTACAGATGTATGGGTCCAAGTTGGCCAAATAAGAATTGGGTAAGGTGTAATATTTCTCACTCTCACATCAGGCGTAGGCCAAGAGATAGTAGATTCGATGCCTTTTCGCCCTGCGAAGTCCGTGTACCTTTGGAACCAAATAGTATGGGGGAAATAGGCTTCAATCTCTAACCCAGCATAAAAAGATGCCTGAAAGAAGGTTGTTGCAAATTGTGAGATTCCTCCGCCTACATCCTCAGTTAGTTCGCCGTTTACGATTACTCCAGCTTCAACAAATCCCTTAGACTCTGTTCGCTCTCCCACAGTATTGTTTAAAGAGATCATCTCACCAGGTCTGATGACCTTTCCTTGCATAAGTTCAGCAAACTGTTGAATATTTGCGACTCTACTAGCGCAACAAGGGTGGTGGGTCGTTGCCGTTGAGATCAATTCAACAACTCCGTATGCACTTAGTAGTTGATTAGTTCCATCGGATGCATCAATCAATTTAAGGTTCACAACTGGTTGCTGTGAGTTAATTGCGTTGATTATTAAATCTGGAGAGTCACTTGAACAGCAAGCTTTTGCGCTCAAATTTAGAATTTTTAGCTCACCGTCTTGAACTGACAACTCAGGTTCCGCCGCGCTATCCGCAACGATCCCTTCTAACGCTGTATTAATTGACTCCGTAATTTTAAGCTCATCAAATTCATAGCTGGGAACTCCACTTGCTATCGTGAAACGCATCCAACTTCGAATTTCTTGTGGAGAAAAGTTATGTGTTCGCGAACCTACTGACACAGCTAAGCCATCCGAAGTTAGGCTGTTCATTGATTGAGCAAACTCTAAGGCATCTGATTCTGTCAATAGGGGAGGAATCTCTCTCGTTTGGACGTTGACTTCGATCGGATTTTTGCCTGCACGGGCTGCAGCTAAAACATCAGATTGGATTGTGTCTATATTAAAAGCTTTTGCTGGTATACCTGGGACGACGACAACGCTACCGTTATCTACTTTCCATTTAGGCTCAATAGGTGTAGGTTGCTCGGTTACTACCAACTCTATTAGCTCTTCAGATAGTCCCGACTGCAAAAATACCACCACGTTTGAAGTCCTCTCTGTGAACAATCCTTTCACCCACCTAAATGGTTCAGTCACTAAACTACCTTCACCGATTTGAAGAATTAATTCAGCCGAAGCGAGAGGATCAAGGGCCATTCCAATAGCACCCGCAGTAGTCTCAACTTTCCCATCGGGGGTTTTGATAATGACAGGGGTAGTTGAATAGTTAGAGGAAATATTATCCAGGACTATAGATAATTCAGATGGGGTTAGTCCAGCAACACCGTAGTTAGATACGTAAACATTTCTAGCAACTTTGCCATCAAAGCGCGCACTATCAATTGCCCAAATTGCTATTAACGCAAAGAGCAGTGTAAGAACAGAACCAAACAAAACTTTAAATGATGACGTACGAAAAATTTGGAAGAGAACAGAGTCGCTCTTAGTTTTAGCCCGTTTGGGATTTCGGCTAGGCGATGATTTTTTTGAAGACACTATGCTCTCACAATACTTTATTATCTCTGAATGTAGTGATCAGTAATTCATTGAAGTCTAGAAAAGCCGAAGGTTTGTTGATTCCAGCCCACGAAGTTCGTCGTAATCAATTTCAACAGTACTAATTTCTCTGTCTTTTGCGAGTGTCTTTGCTTGCGGGGCTATATGTTGAGCTGCGAATATCCCGCGAACAGGTCTGAGTTTCGGGTCTTTGTTTAGGTAATCCAAATAACGTGTGAGCTGTTCAACTCCGTCAATGCCGCCTTTGCGCTTTATTTCGACTGCTACCGCTACCCCGTACGTATCGCGACATAGTAAATCAACGGGCCCTATTTCAGTAAAATACTCTCGCTTACTCAAGGTAAGTCCGTTTTCGAGATGTTGCGGGTTCTCTGCAAGTAATTCCTGAAGGTGAGCTTCAACCCCATCTTTAGTTAAGCCAGGGTCATCTCCGAACTCATGGGAAGTATCTGAGAAAATTTCTTCAATCTTGATTCTAAGTTTTTCTCCTTTCGGGTTAGTAATTACCCACTCTTCAGGGGATTCAGTAATGCGATTTGGGGCATTCATCCACATCAATGGTTTATAAGCCCCTCCGTCAGCATGGATAGCGACACAGCCATCAGATTTGCTTAAAATCAGTCTCTTAGCTGAAGGAAGGTATGCTTCCAGCCTTCCCTCATAAGAAACGGAACATTGAAGAATGATAATCCTCATTCTGAGACCTTACCTTAAAAGTACTAGTTGAAAATAGCCAGAACGCTATCGGCCAACTCTTTTCGGCAGATTAAAAGATCGGGGACGTAAGTGTCTCGTTGATTGTAAAGAAG
>Ga0315315_10002857_pt1 | contig 15781 bp, 13 predicted proteins | sample M140m3416metaG_FD_203699 | JGI IMG/M metagenome (GOLD analysis project Ga0315315, IMG submission 203699) | Ammonia-oxidizing marine archaeal communities from Monterey Bay, California, United States - M1 40m 3416 | ecosystem: Environmental > Aquatic > Marine > Intertidal zone | place: USA...
CTCTCGTGCACCAGTTTTGTAAAATTGGCACCCACAGTTTTAGCGGAATGGGCACGTCTATTGGCAAGGATGTCCCAGCGTTTGTGACGGTGGCGGGCAGTCCTGCCGAGGCCAAAACGATTAATGCGGAGGGATTGCGGCGGCGCGGATTCGACACTGCAGAAATCTCCGAGCTACGGCGCGCCTTCAAGATTCTTTATCGGCAAGGGTTGACGGTTGATGCTGCCCTGGAGCGACTCCAGAGTATGGTGGAAGAAACGCCCAGCGTTCAGACGTTGATCGACTCACTCAAGCAATCTCAGCGGGGCATCGTTCGTTAGTGGCAGCGGAGAGGCTGCGTCTGGGAATATGTGCGGGTGAAGCCTCCGGCGACATTCTGGGGGGTTCTGTACTAAGGGCATGGCGCGATCGTGGCGCCGCACTCGATATCACCGGCATTGGCGGGGATCAGATGCAGGCGTTCGGCCTTGAGTCAATCTGCCCTATAGAGCGCTTATCGGTGATGGGTTTTGTCGAGCCCCTCAAGCGGCTGCCTGAGCTGCTGGGGATCAGGCGGCAGTTAATCACGCAGCAGCTTTCCGCCCCACCGCAGTTGTTCGTCGGAATCGACAGTCCGGACTTTAACTTACCGGTAGAGCGTCGATTGCGCGCTCACCGTATTCCTACCGCCCATCTCGTGAGTCCTTCTGTCTGGGCGTGGCGGCAGGGCCGTATCCGCGGCATCGGCAAATCGGTCGACAGGATGCTGTGTCTGCTGCCCTTCGAGGTCGATCTATATCAGCGAGCAGGCATTGATGCGGTTTGCGTCGGTCATCCGCTGGTTGATGATCTCCAACAGCTCCCCGCGGCAGACAGTCTCCGGCGCGAGCTGGGTTTATCGGGTGAACAGACGTTGCTTGCGGTGCTCCCGGGTAGTCGGGAGGCAGAGATACGCCACCTCATGCCGGTATTCGTGGCGGCGATGTCACAACTCCAAGATCGTCATTCGGACCTGCACTTTGTGATCCCAGCGGCCAACCCTGGTCGTTATCGGCAGATCCAGTCGTACCTCGAGCGCGCCGATCTGCCTGTTAGCCTGATTCAAGGTCGGGGACGAGAGGTGATGCATCTCAGTGACGCCATTCTTATCGCCTCGGGCACTGCCACCCTGGAGGCCATGCTGTTGCGCAAACCGATGGTCATCGGCTACCGCATGGCGGCAATGTCTTGGGCGATCCTGTCGCGGATGGTGAAGTCTCCTTATGTGGGTCTGCCCAATATCCTTGCGGGTCATGAAGTCGCCCCGGAACTTTTACAGGATGAGGCGACGCCTTCGCGTCTTGCCGATGCCGTATCTCAGATGCTGGAAGGCGGTGGTGACGCCCAGGTCGCTCGATTTAATGAATTGGCCGGTCTGATTGGCGGTAATTTCGCTAACCGATGCATCGACGCCCTCATGCCTTTAATTAAGCGCTAATGAAGTCGGGAGACTTATTTCAGGATGCTGCGGATCATCTCATTGCGGGGGTCGACGAAGTCGGCAGGGGGCCTCTGGCAGGCGATGTGGTGGCTGCCGCGGTCATACTGAAGGACCCGCCGCCTGAGGGGGTGACAGACTCCAAAGCCTTATCGGCAGGTCGTCGCGAAACACTGGCCGAAACGATTCGCTCGGAGGCGCTCTGCTGGGCGTTGGGTCGGGCGACTGTGGCAGAAATCGATGAAATGAATATTCTGCAGGCATCACTTCTGGCGATGCGCCGGGCCGTAGAGGGTCTTACATTCCGACCCTCCTTGGTTTTGGTCGACGGTAATCGACTGCCACGGTGGTCCTTTGAAGCACGTGCCATTGTGAAAGGCGATCAGACCGAACCGGCGATCGGCGCGGCATCCATTCTCGCCAAGGTCCAGCGCGATGGGGAGATGCTGGCCCTGCATGAGCATTACCCCGGGTATGGATTTGATCGCCATAAGGGATATCCCACCAAGGCGCATATAACAGCACTTGAGACCCTTGGCGTCTCACCCGTGCATCGACGGAGCTTTGGTCCCGTGAAACGCTTGCTGGCAGACCCCGAGGTGGGATAGCGTTCTGACATGACCTCGTTTGTTCATCTCCGACTGCACACTGAATACTCATTAATTGATGGGTTGCTTCGTATTCGACCCTCCTTGAATCGCGTGGCAGAGCTCGGCATGCCGGCTGTGGCGATTACCGATCACCACAATTTTTTCGGCCTCGTGAAGGCGTACAAGGCGGCGGCAGATCTCGGTATCAAGCTGATCGTGGGTGCGGATCTTCATGTTCTGGACCCTCTGGATGAAGATCGACATCACGAACTGTGCCTGCTGGCCCAGAACGAAACGGGCTATCGAAACCTAATGCTGTTGCTGTCGCGCTCATACCAGCAGGGTCAATATCTTGGCCGACCCAGAGTGCAACAAGCATGGATCAGCGAGTATGCAGAGGGTGTGATTGCCCTGTCTGGCGGGCGTCAGGGAGATATTGGACAGGCGCTTTTAAACGGTCGCGAAGCCGATGCGCAAACCGCTTTGAAAAAATGGCAGGCGTGTTTCCCGAATCGCTTTTACCTTGAACTGCAGCGCACCGGTCGGGCGGGTGAAGAGGATTATTTACATGCAGCGGTGGCGTTAGCCGGCGAGCATGCATGTCCCGTGGTCGCGACCAATGATGTCAGGTTCCTTGCTCCGGAAGAGTTCGAGGCGCATGAGGCGCGGGTGTGCATCGGCGATGGTAGAACCCTCGACGATCCTCGTCGGTTGCGGGCCTATTCAGACCAGCAGTATCTCCGCTCAACCAAAGAGATGGCCGAATTATTTTCAGACATTCCGGAAGCCCTAGAGAATTCAGTGGAAATCGCGCGTCGGTGCTCGGTCTCACTGACCTTGGGGCAGCCTTTTCTTCCCAACTATCCGGTGCCCGCCGCCGAGACGATTGAGGCGTATCTGAGTCGCCTCTCGTTTGAGGGGCTCCAAAAGCGTTTCCCACGGTGGGGAGAGGAGCAGCTCGGACCTTACCGGGAGCGGCTCGAGTTCGAGCTCAATACCATTAATCAGATGGGCTTCCCGGGTTATTTTCTCGTCGTCATGGACTTCATCCGATGGGCCAAGGAGCAGGATATTCCGGTGGGCCCCGGACGGGGTTCGGGCGCAGGGTCGTTGGTGGCGTATGCGTTGGGCATTACGGACCTTGATCCTATCGAATATGACCTGCTGTTCGAGCGATTTCTGAATCCCGAGCGCGTCTCGATGCCCGATTTTGACGTCGACTTTTGTATGGAGCGCCGCGATGAGGTGATCGAGTACGTGGCACAGACATACGGTCGTCACGCGGTGTCCCAGATCATCACATTTGGCACGATGGCGGCCAAAGCGGTGGTGCGCGATGTGGCTCGAGTTCAGGGTAAGCCCTACGGGCTGGCCGATCGCATGTCCAAGCTCATCCCGTTCGAAGTCGGCATGACGCTGTCGAAAGCGCTGGAGCAAGAAGAGCAACTGGTGCAGTTGCTCGAGGAGGACGGTTCGGCGCAGGAAATTTGGGATATGGCGGTTCAGTTGGAGGGCGTGACACGCAATGCGGGCAAGCATGCTGGTGGCGTGGTCATTGCGCCGAGTGAACTGACTGACTTTTCGCCTATTTACTGTGATGAAGATGGTGGCGGCGTGGTCACCCAGTACGACAAGAATGATGTTGAAGAGGCCGGGCTGGTCAAGTTCGACTTTCTGGGGCTGAGGACGCTGACAATTATTCAGTGGGCCATTCAAATGATCGATGCGCGCGCTGAATCACCATTGGATATCGATCATATCCCCCTCGACGATCCTGAGGTGTTCCGGTTGCTGCAAGGTGGCGACACGACGGCCGTCTTCCAGCTCGAAAGTCGTGGCATGAAAGAGCTGATAAAGAATTTGCGGCCAGACTGTTTTGAAGACATCGTGGCGCTGGTGGCTTTGTTTCGACCGGGTCCGCTTCAGTCAGGGATGGTCGAGAATTTCATTAACCGTAAGCACGGCCGTGAACAGATGGCCTATCCCGATGCCCAGTATCAGCATGAGTTGCTAAAGCCGATCCTTGAGCCCACATACGGAATCATTCTGTATCAGGAGCAGGTGATGCAGATTGCGCAGGTATTGGCGGGGTATACGCTGGGTGGTGCGGATCTGTTGCGTCGTGCCATGGGTAAAAAGAAACCTGAAGAGATGGCGAAGCAGCGTAGCGTTTTCGAAGCGGGTGCGGCGGAGCAAGGTATCGACCCGACGCTGGCGATAAAGATTTTTGATCTGGTAGAAAAATTTGCGGGTTATGGCTTTAACAAATCACACTCGGCTGCCTACGCATTGGTGTCCTACCAAACGGCGTGGCTAAAAACCCATCATGCTGGAGAATTCATGGCCGCTGTCATGAGTTCTGAAATCGATAATACGGATAAGCTGCTGACGCTTCGCGATGAGGCGAGACGAATGGGTCTTACAGTTCAGCCACCCTCTATCCAGGCCGGGCAGTACGCCTTTTCAGTCGACGATGAAGGCCAGATACGTTACGGGCTGGGTGCGATCAAAGGCTTGGGAGAGGGCCCTATCAGTAATTTGCTCAGCGCCAGAGAGGGCGAGCCGTTCACCAGTCTGTTCGATCTTTGCGCGCGCACGGACCCCCGTAAAGTGAATCGCCGCGCCCTCGAGGCGTTGATCAAGAGTGGCGCACTGGATGAGCTCGGGGTAGAGCGCTGGGTGTTGCTTGCTGCGCTGGATGACGCGATTAAAGGCGCCGAACAGGTTGCCAGCAACACTGCGGCGGGCATCGATGACTTGTTCGGCGAGGTCATCGCAGCAAGCGATGCCTCGGATGATCTTTATCAGGAGCATCGGGGCGCGCGGCCCTGGTCTCTGACAGAGCTCTTGAATGCAGAAAAAGAGAGCCTGGGTAGCTTCCTGAGCGGTCACCCTATGGAAGCTTATGAGGCAGAGGTCAGAAAGTTTGCGCCGCGGCGGATCCGCGAGTTACAGGCCACGAATCAGGCGGTGGTCGCGGGTTTGATTCTGGACATACGCACCATAAAAACCCAGCGTGGTCCTATGGCCGTGCTGACGCTCGACGACGGTTCGGGCCAGATAGAGGCTACCGTGTATAACGATGTGTTCACCGAACACAGAGACCTGCTGCAGAAAGATCGTATTGTGCTCCTCGATGGCAGGCTGCAGGTGGATGATTTTAATGGTGGGCTCGCTATGAGGACCAAGACCGTCCGCTCTTTGGAGCAGGCCAGAAAGGCCAGGGTCTCCCAGTTGCGTGTTCGGGTCGCCAGCCACCGGGTGGATGAGCGGTTCAATACCTTGCTTGCCAATACACTGCGAACAGCGGTCGGTGGACAGTGCCCGGTGGTGATGGAGTACGTCCAGCCCAAGGGTTCCGTGGCAGTCCGACTCGGTGGCGCTTGGCAGGTGCACCCCAGCGATGCCTTGCTGGATGAGCTGCGTATCGCCGTCGGCAACGATGCCGTGGACTGGGTTTATGAATCCTAGTGCGGTATTCGCGATATTGGCTTTGCTAACCGCCTGTGGCCAGACACCCCCTCCCTGCTCAGACAAGGGCCCTGTGACATCAGCGCCGAGCGCGGGATGCCTAGTTTGGGGCCCGCGTGGCGCATTATTGGTCCGGGGTTGGTCCAGCGGATGGGCGTTACCCGGGGGGAGCGTTGCCGACACCGAATCTGCCCGCTGCGGCGCGGAACGGGAGATCTTTGAGGAGACAGGGATGACTGCTACGGCAGGTGATTTGGTTAAGGTCTTTGACAACGGCTTTCATCTCTACTGGTGTGACGTGTCCGCGTCAGCTCAACCAAAAATCCATCGGCCTTTGGAGGTCAGGGAGGTCGCCTGGTGGCAGCCCGAAGCCGTGTCAGCGCAAGCATGGCGATATCCGGATCAGGGTGCGATGATTCGTGACCTTGTCACAGCGCGCAGACTGCCTGCGACCCACTAGCTTTCCAGCCTTTGCCGAACTCTCACTCCACGTTAACGAGCCTAACTATGAGCCAAGAACAGATTGAAGCCGCGGTCTTTCGCCGCCTGTTGTCCCATCTAGATGGCCGCAAGGACGTCCAAAACATCGATTTGATGACGCTGGCCGGCTTTTGCCGGAACTGCCTGTCCAAATGGTATGCCGAGGAAGCCGCCCAGCAGGGGTTGAACCTCGACAAGGAGGCGGCGCGTGAAATTGTCTACGGTATGCCGTATGCCGAATGGAAAGCGCACTATCAAACCGAGGCCACGCCCGAGCAAACGGCTGCTTTTACGGCACAACAGAATCCGTCAGGCGGGGAGTGAGAGCAGCACATCCTCGAGTGACACGACGTCAGCGTACTTCGCGTTGAGGTCATAGAGATTGGCCTCGTGGGCCTGGCTATCGCGGTCGCCACAGGCTTCTCGTGGAACCAATACCCGATAATTATTTTGTAAACCGTCTACCGCGGTTGCGCGCACACACCCGCTGGTCGTCAGTCCTGTTACGACAACCGAGTCTACGTCTCGCGCTTGAAGCCAATCATCCAGGGTCGTGCCGTGGAAGCTGCTCGCGTGTCGCTTCTCAAGTTGAAGGTCAGTCGCTGCGACGGGGAGGCGTGGATCGAACTGGACCCACTCGGACTCGGGAGTGAGGAGATTCAGGGCCGGGATGCGGGCACGGAAGACCGAGGCCTGCTCCTCATGGTGATAGATAACGGTGGTGAGCACGACAGGGCAGTTTGCCCTGTGAAAAGCATTCATGAGCTGGATATTGGCCGCCACCACTGAATCCGCCTCTGAGCCCAGCGGGCAGGCGGGATCAGTGAAACCCACCACCACATCGACCACAATCAGAGCAGGCCTCTCGCCCATTCCACCATCGGTTCTTTCGAGCGCTTTTCGTTGCGACATGACAGGCTTCCTGCGGGTTAGGTTACTATCCGCATCATGAGTGATCTCATCCCGCAGTGCCAGACACCCTGCCTGCTTTGCGTCAGGGTGCAATATCGTTATGGATAATGCGCAGCCTATGCCAGTCGATGTCAGTGCACTGCTCGACGCAGACTGGCCGGAATGGCGCTCTGCGCTTGAGGATATCCGCCGGGAATACGGTGATGAAGGTGTCCGGGCGTTGCTCAGAAGACTTCAGGAATACAGCATTGATCAAGGCGTCACCCTGTCGGATGCACTGCTCAATACCCCCTATACCAATACGCTTTCGCCTGATGAACAGCCGCCGTACCCCGGCGATCTGGAGCTGGAAAAGCGTATCGAAAATATTATCCGTTGGAACGCCGCGGCCATGATATTGCGCGCACAGGATGAAGGCTCGGGCTTGGGAGGGCATATTGCGACCTATGCCTCAGCTGCTACCGCAATGGAGACCGCGTTTCACCATATTTTTAGCGCCGAGGGTCGCGGTGATCTAGTGCTGCCTCAGCCCCATGCCGCACCGGGTATCTATGCCCGGGCTTTTCTGGAGGGCCGACTTAGCGAGCAGCAGCTGCGCAACTTCCGCCGGGAGCTGGGAGAGGGAGGAGGTTTGCCTTCATATCCTCACCCGCGCTCGATGCCCGAATTCTGGCAGGTGCCCAACGCCTCGATGGGCCTGTCGGTACCCATGTCGATCTATATCGCCCGTTTTGCAAAATATCTGCAGCACCGGGGACTCATGGCACCCGACGACGCGCGCATCTGGTGCTTTATTGGCGACGGTGAAGCGGATGAGCCTGAGGTGCTGGGCACGATCAATATTGCGGCGCGTGAGCGGCTCGATAACCTGGTGATCGTTGTTAACTGCAACTTACAACGATTAGATGGCCCTGTTCGCGGTAACGGCAAGATCATTCAAGAGCTGGAACGGGCTTTTCGCGGTGCGGATTGGCAGGTGCTAAAGGTGATATGGGGTAGCGGCTGGGATGTTTTGCTTGCGGCGGATCACGAGGGCGTTTTGCGGCATCGTATGGAGGAGTGCCTCGATGGCGATTACCAGCGCTATTCTATTTTGCCCGGAGACGAGCAGCGCGAGCATTGGGTCCATGGCGACCCCCGTTTAGAGCAGCTCATGAATACCCTCACTGACGCAGAGGTGGCGCAGATCAAGCGTGGCGGCCAAGATCCGAAGAAGCTTTATGCGGCCTATCGCCGGGCCTGTGAAAGCGAGGATCGGCCCACGGTTATCCTCGTGAAGACGGTAAAAGGCGACGGCATGGGTTCGGCGCTTCAGGGTCGCAACACGGCGCACCAGAAAAAAGACCTGTCTACCGAGGAGCGGATCGCCTGCGCCCGTGGCTGGGGCATCCCCCTCGACGATCAGGCCATTGCCCGGGCCGAGTTTTATCGGCCAGCCGAAGACAGCGAAGAAATGAGCTATTTGCGCACTCGCAGGGAAGCATTGGGCGGCTATCTGCCCAAGCGTGAGGTGCCACCCTCAAGTCTGAGCCCACCGGATGCAGACATTTTCGATAGCTTCAACGCGGGCAGCGAATCGCGCACCCTGTCGACCACCACTGCGATGGTGCGGTTGTTAACCAAGCTCCTGAGAGATAAGTCAGTGGGGCAGTACATTGTTCCGATTGTGCCAGATGAGGCGCGCACTTTTGGTATGGACGCACTGTTTAAAGTGGCCGGCATTTATTCTCCTGATGGCCAGCGTTATACCCCGGTCGATGCCGAGGCACTAAACAGCTATCGCGAGGCGATCGACGGCCAGATTCTTCAGGAGGGAATCTGTGAAGCGGGCGCGATTGCTTCTTTCATTGCTGCCGGCACGGCCTACGCCACCTTTGCGGTGCCGACCATTCCCTTCTACATTTTTTATTCTATGTTCGGCTTTCAGCGCGTCGGCGATATGATCTGGGCCTCTGCCGACATGATGGCGAGAGGCTTTCTACTCGGTGGTACGGCGGGTCGCACCACACTCAACGGAGAGGGCCTTCAGCATCAGGACGGGCATTCCCCCGTTCTTGCCAGCACAGTGCCCTCGGTACGGACTTACGATCCCGCATTTTCCTGGGAGCTTGCGATTCTCGTGCGCTACGGCATCCAGCGCATGTTCATCGAAGATCACGATGAGCTTTTTTATCTCATGATGTACAACGAGGCGGTACCCATGCCGCCGCGTCCGGCGCATGCCGATCTTGATGAAGGTGTGATTCGCGGTGGCTATTTGCTGGAACCGGCCTCTGGCAAGGGTCGACGTGTCAATTTGCTGGGGTCAGGGACCATACTCTTTGAAGTCATGGAGGCCGCCTCGCGTCTTCGGGCAGACGGCTACGCCGTTGCGGTGTATAGCATTACCAGCTACGTCGAGCTGGCTCGAGACGCTGAGCGCGCGGAGCAATCAACCCTCTCCGGGCATGTCGAAGCAGCGTGGCTGAACGAGCTCTTCTCGGAATCGGGCGTACCGACTGTCGCTGCTACGGATTATGTTCGCGCCTTACCTCGTATGATTGCCAGCTGGTTGCCCGGTCCTTTTGTGGCCTTGGGTACGGATGGTTTCGGTATGAGCGAGCGGCGCGAGGATTTGCGGGCGCACTTTAAAGTGGATGCCGAATCGATTGCCGAAGCAGCTAGAAAACTGACCGCTGACTAACCACCTCACCACGGCTGCAGTGGTGGTGGGCGTCCAGTAAGGCTACACTCGGCGCCCCGATCGGCAGGTTGCAAAGGGATCTCGCACGGAATCCCGCAAGGAGAGAGAAATGTCAGAGAAGGTGATCATCAAAGAGGTTGCGGCCCGTGACGGCTTGCAGGCGCAGCCCAAACATCTGACCGTTGAACAACGCATCGCCCTTTTAGCTGCGCTCGCTGACGCGGGTGTGCCCGAACTGGAAATCGGATCTTTTGTTTCTCCTAAGGCAGTGCCGCAAATGGCGGGCACAGACGAGATTGCCGCTAATTTGCCCGTCGCTGACCTCGCTTACAGTGCACTGGTGCCCAATATGAAAGGCTATGAGCTTGCAGTCCGGGCCGGTATTCGGAGCCACGCGATCGCCTTGGCCGCCACTGAAGAAATGAATCAGAACAACATCCGCAAAAGCCTGGAAGACACCTTTGTGATGGGGGAGGAAATTCTGGACCGAGCCGCTACAGAGGGCGTGGCGATTCACGCGTATCTGGCGGTGGCTTTCGAATGTCCTTATGAGGGTGCGGTGTCTGAGGCGCTCGTACTCGACCAGGTGGCGCGATTGATGGCGCACAAACCCGCACGGCTTGTTATTGCCGATACGATCGGCGCGGCTAATCCGGCCGCGGTGCAATCAATGATGCAAAAGCTGGTAGACCGGTATGGCCCCGAGTTGCTTGGCTGTCATTTTCATGACACCCGAGCCATGGGTCTGGCCAATGTCTATGCGGCCTTATTAGCGGGGGTTCGTCAGTTTGATTCCTCCGCGGGTGGTCTGGGAGGCTGTCCCTTTGCGCCGGGGGCAAAGGGCAATGTCGCCACGGAAGACGTGGCAATGCTGTGCGAATCAATTGGTTACACAACCGACCTCAATATGCCGAAGCTGCTCGACGCGGTGGCGTTACTCAGCGAGATGATCGGTGCGCCTCAGGGTGGCAGGGCCCACACCTGGCTATCCAAGCAATGCGCTTGAGGTAACAGTGTGAGAGTGTCTGAGGCGATTGTCGGACGGCAGAGTATTCGTGCTTTCCTGTCTGACAGCCCGGTCAGCGACGAGCAGATTGAAGCGCTTCTGACCATTGCGGGTCGCGCGCCGTCGGGATCGAATATTCAGCCCTGGCATGTCTACATTGTTCGTGGTGGTCGCAAGGACCGCATTACCGAAGCGTGTTCCAAGCGCTACCTGGCCGGTGATGAGGGCGCTTACGAGTATCACTATTACCCCCGCGAATGGCGTGAGCCCTATATTGGTCGGCGGCGACAGACGGGCTTTGGCTTATACGGACTGCTGGGAATAGAGCGGCAAGACGCTCAGGCGGTCAAAAACTACCGCGTGCAAAATTATCAGTTCTTTGGCGCCCCCGTGGCGCTGTTTTTTACCATTGATCGCGACATGGAGCAGGGGAGCTGGGTCGACTACGGGATGTTTTTGCAATCCTTTATGTTGGCGGCCCGAGAATTGGGCATGGAAACCTGCGCACAGGCGGCGTTTTGCCCCTACCACGACAGTGTCATGCCTATTCTGGAGGCGCCGGCTGAGCAGATGTTGGTGTGCGGCCTGTCTTTGGGCTACGCGGATCCCGATGCTCTCGTCAACACTTACCGCACCGAGCGGCTCGATGCCCGCGAGTTCATGACGGTTCTCGACTGATCAGCGCAGGTCTTGGCTTAGCTCGCTCTGGCTACCATTTGCTTGGCGATGATCATGCGCTGTATCTCATTGGTGCCCTCGCCAATACACAGTAAGGGTGCGTCGCGATAGAAGCGCTCGATTTCATATTCTGGTGAATAGCTATAGCCGCCGAATACTCTCATCGCGTCCAGACTGTTCTGTACGGCGGCCTCGGAGGCAAAAAACTTGGCCTGTCCGGCCTCTAAATCACACCGCTCTTGATGATCATATTTTGCAGCAGCCTGGCTCACCAACAGCTCAGCGGCGGCGGCGCGGGTCGACATTTCAGCGAGTTTCAGCTGGATGGCTTGATGTTCGGCAATCGCCTTACCAAAGGTTTTACGCTCCATAGCATAGTGAAGTGCCATCTTGGTCGCACCTTTAGCCATGCCAGCACCACGCGCAGCGATATTGATCCGTCCCAGCTCCAAGCCGCCGGCCACTTGCTGAAACCCCCTGCCTTCCTCGCCGCCCACCAGGTTGTCTGCCGATACGCGAAAATCTTCAAAAATCAGCTCTGCGCTGTCAATGGAACGGTATCCCAGCTTTTTTAGTTTTTTACCCACGCTAAAGCCATCGCCTTTTTCGCACACAAACAGGCTCATCCCACGGTGGGGAGGTGAGGCACTGGGATCAGTCTTGGTCAGTACTGCAAGACAATTGCCTTTGATGCCGTTGGAGATCCAGGTTTTGGTGCCGTTGAGGAGGTAGTCGTCCCCGTCTTTTTTGGCCGCCAGACGAATACCCTGCAGGTCGGATCCGGCATCTGGCTCCGTCAGGCCAATACCGCCGCGCAGTTCACCCGAGGCAAATTTGGGCAAAAAATGCTCTTTCTGCGCTTGAGTGCCGCCGCGCTCCACACAGCTGGCCATGATGAGGTGCGAGTTAAAGATGCCCGAGGGTGCCATCCAAACCTCGCAGATACGCGACACAATGCGCGCATAGGTCGAGGCGCTCAATCCGAGACCGCCATATTCTTCAGAGATCGTCGCACCGAAGAGCCCCAGTTCCTTCATTTGCTCCACCAAATCGGTGGGGTACTCGTCGGCTTGATCATATTCTCTGGCAATCGGCCGGAGTTCTCGCTCCACCCATTTGTCGATGGTGGACAGAATCTGTTGTTCGACCGAGGCGTCGTGGTTCATGGATGATCTCCTGAAGAATGGACTTACGCGGGATCGCGTTTCGGGACCAGGATCTGACGTTCAAAGACGCAGACTTCGGTATCGTCCTGATTAATCCCTCGCGTGAGCACGCTGACGATGCCGGCATTGGGTCTAGAGCGCGATTCACGTTTATCCAATACCTCGGTATTGGCATACAGGGTATCGCCGGGAAAGACCGGCGCGGGCAGCTTGATTTCTTTCCACCCCAGGTTAGCAATCGCCGCCTCGCTTACATCTGAGACGCTCATGCCTACAACGATCGCCACGGTCAGAGGGCTTGCGACCAATGGTCGGCCGAATTCGGTCTCTGCTGCGTACTCCTCGTCGAAGTGAAGAGGGTGTGTGTTCATCGTCAGCAGGGTGAACCAGGCATTGTCATGCTGAGAGATCGTTCTACCCGGTAGGTGGTGATAGATATCCCCCACTCCAAAATCTTCGTAAAGGCGACCCTTTTGCTGCGCGTAGCGCGCTTTTGCACTGGTTTTGGCCATGATCAGGTACCTGCTGGATTGTGAGACATGGGTTGTGGTGGTCCGAGATCCATCTAAAATGTCTGGACAATTGAAGTCTGGGGGGTTCAGACCTGTCATGCAAGCTGACCAAGCAAAAAAGGGTGGAGGAAAGGATTCGCAAGCCGGATCTCGTATACCGCTTTACCGTCAGATATCCGATAACCTGTTGGCAGGTATTCGCGAGGGCAAGTTTCCCGTCGGCACATTTTTGCCTGGCGAGTTGGACCTGATCGATCGCTTCGAGGCGAGTCGGCACACCATTCGCGAGGCCCTCCGTGTTCTCGAGGATATGGGTCTGGTCAAAAGACAGCGAGGCAGGGGCACGCTGGTGCTCTCCACAGAGGCTTCACCCGCCTTCGTTCAAATGGTGCGTTCTCCCTCTGAGCTGTTTAGCTACCCCGACAGTAGTTTATTTCGACTGCTGTCTGACGATCGAATCGAGGCCGACAAGGCACTCGCGCGGGAGCTGGGCTGTCAGGCAGGGGATGAATGGGTCCGGATTTCGGGTTTGCGGACATTAGGTCCAGAGGGTCTGCCGATATGCTGGGCCGACGTGTACGTGATTCCAGAGTATGGCTCGATCGCTCAGAGGCTGGGAGGAGGTTCTCGGCCGGTTTACGAAATGATTGCCGAGACGTTCAAGGAGTCGATCGAGAACATCACCATTCGTCTTACGGCGGGCGTGCTGTCGGAGCAAAAGGCAGAGGTGCTCGGCGTTGAGGCGGGGTCACCGTCGCTGAGTGTAAGTCGGTTTTATCAGGGTAGGGGTGGGCGTATTTTTGAAGTCTCCATCTCGGAACATCCCGCCAGCAATTTCAGCTATACCTTTGAATTTACTCGCGGCTGGCAGACAGCTGATCACTGGTCCTGGAGCAATTGATATGACCGACACTGATGTGACCCCTGTGCGCAGTTTCTTGTTTACGCCGGCCAATCATGCGCGCCGGGTGGAGAAGGTTTTTGAGGTGGGCGCTGATGCGGTCATTCTCGATCTTGAGGATGCGGTAGCGATCAGTGAGAAACCCGCGGCGAGGCAATGTGTTGTCGAGGCTTTCAGTGCGCGCCCACAGAGTGGCACCCGGCATTATGTTCGCGTGAACAGCATCGATACCCCTTATTGCGAGGAAGATATCAAAGCGACAGTGGGACCCTGGCTCGACGGTATTGTGCTGCCCAAGGTGGAGTCCCGCTCCTGTCTCAATCAGCTGGAGAGGCTGCTGGCCGCGGCGGAGACAGAGCAGGGCATGGCAGTGGGTGGCCTGGATCTGATGCCGATCATTGAGACAGCGGCGGGGGTAGCGTCAGCAAGAAAGATTGCGACAGCGGAGAGCCGCATTAAGCGCATGGCCTTCGGTGGCGGCGATTACACGTTGGACCTGAATTATGAGTGGAACGCCGACGAGGCAGTGTTGGCTTATGCCAGAGCGAAACTCTCGCATGCGTCGAGGCTCGGCGATCTTGAGCCGCCTATCGATACGGTGGTGCTGCAAATAAAGGATGACGCGCGATTTTTGCAATCGGCCCGGCACGGCAAGCAGTTTGGGTTCGGCGGTAAATTATGTATCCACCCCAATCAGATACCCCTCACCCACGAAGTGTTTACGCCCTCGCCAGACGAAATCGCTCACGCGCGCGCAGTGGTGGCGGCTTTTGAGGCGGCAGAGGCCGAGGGTTCGGCGTCTATCCAACTCGACGGCTACTTTATTGACTATCCGATCGTCTATAAAAGCCAGCGGATTTTGGCGCTGGCCGATAAATTGCAGGCCTGAATCACTCGTCAGGTCCCCCTCTCGAGGCTTGCAAGGCGACATCGCCTGCACTTAATCCCGCCGCACTGAGTCGGAATCACGCAGCGGTTGGTGTATCATGTCCGGACATTTGTGGAGTGTCCGATGCAGGCATCACATCTCAATCAAAAGACCGCGCCGCTGAGCCGTGCGATTGCGGATCGCGCGCTGTCACTTCAGCGGAGCGATGTTCCTCCGGACGTCTGGGACTATCTCAAACTTTGTCTGGCAGATGCCATCGGGATCGCGTTTGCCTCGCGCCACTATGACTTCGCGACCAAATCGCTTGAATCCCTCAGCTTGCTGGGTAGTGCGGGAGCTTCGACTATCGTGGGGCAATCGAACACGGTGGCGCTCAGAGATGCGGCACTGATGAACGGGTTGTTGATTCACGGGCTTGACTATGACGACACCCATCTGGCGTCCGTGGTGCACTGTTCCGCCAGCGCATTCCCGGCAGCATTGGCGCTAGCTGAGCAAAACCAGTTAACGGGTGCCGATTTACTGTTGTCCACGCTCATGGCGATCGAAATTGATGCCATGTTGGGAACTCAGGCAGGAGGGGTCTTTCAGCAGGTTGGTTTTCACCCAACCGGTGTGGTCGGGGTATTCGGTGCGTCAGTGGCGGCAGCGCGACTGATGGGAGGGGATAGCGACGCGCTGGTGCGGACTCAAGGTGTGGCGCTGAGTTTTAGCAGTGGCAGCATGGCGTTCCTCGATGACGGGAGTTGGACCAAGCGACTGCATCCCGGGTGGGCGGCCTCTGCGGCGTTACAGGCGGCCGCGCTGGGTGTCTCGGGATTTGAAGGGCCGGGTGAGGCTTATGGGGGGCGGTTTGGTTTTTATGCGCTCTATGCCCCGGGTACGTCGGTGGAGACCGACACGATCTCGGAGCAACTTTTCAAGGAATGGGCGCTGAGATCGGTTGCCATCAAGCCTTACCCGATCTGCCACTTTAATCATGCGCCGGTGGATGCAGCGCTAGAGCTCAAACAGCAACACGCGTTGACCCCTGATAA
>Ga0315315_10002860_pt1 | contig 15768 bp, 22 predicted proteins | sample M140m3416metaG_FD_203699 | JGI IMG/M metagenome (GOLD analysis project Ga0315315, IMG submission 203699) | Ammonia-oxidizing marine archaeal communities from Monterey Bay, California, United States - M1 40m 3416 | ecosystem: Environmental > Aquatic > Marine > Intertidal zone | place: USA...
AGCTGTGAAGATCACTGGCTGTTGGAGATCTCAACGCAACACTCAGGACGAAGCACGCCGAAGCCTGCTGCGTATTGAGCTTTCAGCTTAGTACTGTTGTACATCACTTCGTAATCGTTGCCAGTTTGTGACATCTGGATGTCCTTCAAAGTAACAGCGCCAATACCATTACGCTGGAAAGCCAGCATCTTGGTATTAGTCATGTTCACTGTTGAAACAACATCAGAACCGTTAAAGACATAACCAGCTTCACCTGATCCTGCAGTCACATTGCCTTGGGCGATGTTGTTGCTGGAGTAGATGCTGAAGCCAGCAAGCTTGGCGATCTGACCTTCGCTGTAGGAACCGTTAGAACCTTGCTGGTTGAAGTCGAAGTTCACAGCGCGTGAACTCTGAATCAACGTATAGAAGGACTCAGGTGTACAGACGACGCAACGATTCTCCTTGGAGATGTCCTTGGAGTCGAGTGCTTCCGCAGCAGCAAAGACAGCAGCAACCAAGTCGTCAGCTGTAGGAGCTGCCTTGTTGATGTCTACAACTGTGCCGGTACGGTAAGGATCATCAGGACTCAGACCAGAAGGAAGATCCTGGGTCAAGTCACCTGTTGAAGTACGAGCACCGATTGCAAGCAAGCGAGCAATACGCTTGTCCCAAGCTCGGGCTAAGGCCTCACCCAATTCTGTTGAATAGATGCTCCTAATATCGTATGCAGCCTTAGCTTCATCTAAGTCAAAGATGTCAGCAGCGGCAGTTAAGTACTGATCGATCTTGATGATAACTTCGTTCTGCGCCATGTCTCCTTGGCCGGAGACAAATTGGCCTGGCGTTTGCCAGTCTGCCGTGAAGCGACCTGTCACTGGGAACTGTGCAGAGCGGCCTGAACTAATACTCCGCTTCTGAATCATGTCGCCGAACACGCAGATTCGCTTGAACGCTGTTAGCACCTCTCCTGAAAAAACCCGTAAAAATAAAGCGTTGTCCTTTGCCCAAGTGCCGCTATCACCATTGATAACGCCACCCCTAGTAAGGGTGATTGGATCCATTGCCATGATCGTTGCCTAAATAGATTTGTGATTGATCGACAATGAGCTGGTTTGGCTCACCATCATCACTACCTAGGTGTCTCCGTAGAGGGCCAGGGAGCAGATGCAAATGGCGTCGTATCTGCTCCCTTTATAAGTCATTGTTACCGACTTTGAAACACACCCGTACTTGCAGCCATGCGTTGCTCTACTTCTTTGATGTAGGTGGGATCCATGCGGGGGCCGTTTTGATACCGAGGATCATTCATAGCTGCAACAACTTGAGCTTCAGATTCAAACGGCATTGCGCTTGATTGAGCTGCAGATGTACCACGTGCAAGTCTTGGTTCATAACCAGTTGCCATCATGTGATCATATTGAAGGCCCTTCAATTGATTAATGATCTGCGACTGGTCACCTGCTTCCAAGGCTTTATTGAACGATGTCAATCTTGCCTCAGGAAGATGGGTGCTAGCCCAGCCTGCAACAGCCTTGTAGCGATCTTCACCACCAACCTGTCTGAACATGGACTCACGGATCTCTGCCGCTTGTTCAGGTGTTACTTGATTGGCAGGCCGAGCTTCTTGGTCCTGCTGCTGCTGTTGCGGAGGAGCAAATTGTTCAGGTTCTGGTGGTGCTGCCTCTTGCCCGCCCTTCAACCTGCTGTACTCAGACTGCAGAGACTTGAAAGCCTCAACCACTTCATCAGTTGAGTTGTACTTCCCCATGATCAGGCCTTCACCTTCAGGGAGTGCCTCATCAATTAGTTCAGTACGTGCTGCTTCAACCTTTGCTGCTTCCTCTGCAGCACCATCAGACTCAAAGGAGCCGTCACCTGTTTGGATAAGAGAATCAGTCATTAGTTGTAAGAACCTTTTTCCTTCTTGAAGTTGTCCTTGATAATCATGCGGCCACCATCAGGCAAGTCTCTATAGCGAGTACCTGGTGGCAATGCATCATCAGGCTGCTGCTGTGGGTTGACCTTGCTGGGGTCCGGCGTTGATGTTCGCCGTGACCTGGGGAGGGGCTGTTGCTCCATTTTGAATAGCACCTTGCGCGAGTTGTTGTTCTAAGTTTACCTGTTGTGCTTGTGCTTGTTCAGCTTGCAGTTCTTGCTCTGACTTCACCAATCCTGCAATGTCAATACCATCAGAAGCAGCAAATCGTCTGATCAACTCAGATGGGTTGATGAAGGACAAGAACTGTTCTGGTCCCAACGCAGCGCTGATTGTTTGCAGGAACTCAGTAAGCCGTGCCTTGTCATTGCCCCGTCCAATCGCTTCCAGTCCTGTTGTGATCTGCGGTGAGATCAATCCTTCAGGAATGGGTGGCACTTCGCCGTCCTGCTCCATTAGATAGAGCACCCGTTGAATCAACGGCAGCTGCATCTCAGTGGACAGCAGGCTGTAAGCCCCAGCCAATCCAGAATCCAGAGACTCGGCCATGACTCTGATCTCTTCTGCTGTCACCCTCTCAGCGTTTCGTTGAATTGCTTCGTTAGATAAGAAGGCAAAGTTCAGCCGACGTTCAATGATCTGCATCGTCTGCAGTGCAGTAGAGAAGTCATTTTGTTTATTCGTCTGAAGGGCTTCAACATCAGCTGCGTTACCAGCAACGATTGCACCGTTCTCAGCACGGGCCAACACGTCAGCTCTAGTCATCCCGTTGGGGTTGACCAAGAACATGGCCTTAGCTGCAATCAAGCTGCCTTCAACAATTGCCTGACTTAGTGATTCAAGAGACTGCAGATCTCCAATCACGTTCTCAGTCAGTGAGCGACCGTAGCTTTCGCCTGCGATGGCTTGCATGCGCAAACAAATCCAGGGGTTGCTCGCAAGCTTGCTGAATCCACTGGTCTTAGGAATCTTCTTGTCGTCATATTCCTGATGCCATTCAACCAAGTCCTCGTCAGCATTCACCTTGACGTAGGTGTACAAGTCATAGGGCTTACGAGACACGTCGTCCTCGTTGTTGACATCCTTGACTTCCGTGCCTGGTGGCAAGTGATCTGCTGCCACTTGCTCGCGGACCACGATCTCACTGATGTTGCCCTCAGGGTCACGGTCAACGACATAGGAACGCAGGCTGTACATACGCACGCCTTCTGCTCCTACATAAAGCAGAGCGTTACCACCAACAATCAAATGCTTGATTGCTTCAAACAAAGCTGTCCTTGCCTTAAGGGAATCAAGCTTCAGCAACAGCTGTCTCTCCATAGAAGAGAGAGCGATGTCTAGCTGTGACTGCAACTCAGTTGGGTCAGCCTGGTTCTGCTCCATGTACTCCTCCAACTTCGCCTTATCAATCGTCAAACGAAAGAAGGGTTGAGCTGGGGGATAGAGAGCAAGGAGAAGTTTGGCGCTTAGGCCTGACACTCCAACAGCCCCAGCTCCTTGATATAAGGACTTCAGATTGTTGTAGTCCTCGCCGGTCCAACCCCAGTTCAGATCTGACTGAGGAATGAGAGCAGGGATTGTTAGAGCAGAGCAATCAATAGCTCGCTGCAAGTAAATGGAACGATGGAGTTGGAGATTGTTCCAACGAGAGCGAGCTGTGTTTTTCATTAGGCGAGTTGTAAACCTGACAGTGGATTGGCTTGTGTCCCTAGACCGCTAACAATTGCAAGTGATGCAAGGCCTGATGTCTTTTTTGTTGGTTGACCTAGGTCACGACGCTGTTCAGCTGCTGCTGATTTCTCAGCATTAGGAACATCAGCGCGAGAAAGGTTTGCAAACTCAGCTTGTTGTTTTTGAAACTGGGCCTGCTGCTGAGCCATTTGCTGGCGAAAGTTGTCCTGTGAAGCAGCAAAGGAACGAGCCTGTTGATCTAGGCGTTGGCCAAGACTGCCAATTTGACTGTTGTATCCAGCAGTGACATCTGCTGTGATTTGGTTTTGAGCGTTAGGCGAGTAGTACAGGCCCTGCGCTGCCGCAAGTTCTGTAATTTGTTGCGTCGAAAGACCAGCTTCTTTTGCCCTGTTGTAAGCAGGTAAGCCAAGGCTGTCGAAGTTTGCTTCGATGTAAGAGCGAAGGTCGGTGTTGGCCATAGTTATGCGAGGGAAAGACCAGCGGTGGGAGAGGACTGAGTGCCTAAACCACTAAGGATGGATAAATCAGATAAGCGATTGCTTTCTTTTTCGCGAGTAGTGTCTTTTCTTTGGTCGCCAATCTGTGCGCTGAATGCATTCTCTTCTGCTTCAGGCACTCGTGCCCGTTGCATGTTCTGCATCATGGCCATCTGTTGGTTGTAACTATTTTGCGCAGCCTGCATTTGGCCTTGCATCATTGTTTGGAATTGAGTCATTGAGTTCTGCTGAGTTGCAAGCAGATCTTCAAGAGCCCCATAGCGTTCGGTAAATCCAGCCGTCAGCTCGGCCAATCGTGCATTGAAGTCATCGTTTAATTGAGTGGTGTTGTTTGCAATGTCTTCAGTTGCCTTTTCTGCATACTCATCAGCTCTGTCATTAGCAGCTTTGACATCATCTGCTAATGAACCAAGGATGTCATCGTATTCACCAGTGTCTCTTGGCGATGCTTCTTTTTCTCCTTCAGGTTCAGACTTCCTGGGACCGCCAAGAACATCGTCAACTCTTCCGTAGACAGTGCGAGTGCCTCCTTTCTCCCGCCGACCATCTCGGCCAGCTCCTGTCCAGCCTCTGTACTTTTCCTGTCCAACAGCAACCCAGCCTTCTCCTCCTGTGTAGTTAATGTCGAACCCGTAATCTTCATGGGCGCGAGGTTCACTTGGGGGAAGGTATGGGATGCCGTATTTGGTAGCCCATGCGTTACCTGTTCCCGATTCGTATTCGGAAGCCATAGCTTTGAAATCAAATAGGACTTTTAATCGGCTGCCTTAAGTCCTTGAAGGAACCTAACCACAGACCGTTGTCCTGAAGAATATCTGATCTGATCAACAGAGTCAGCTAGCTCCGGTGTTCGCTCAGGGAATAAACGATCAAGTGCATCTAACACTTCATCGCTTATACCTTGAACAATGATGCGCTTCAGTGTGTCGGGGGATTCCATAAATGGACCTCATGTGTTTTGAAGTTGTACTCTCCATTGCGCAAGATGCGCGTCAGTCGAGCCTGTAGTAAGGCAGTTTCCCTTGGCGTCGGGTCTTTCCCTTTTGATCGATATGTTGAAACAACGTTTTCCCAACACTCCACGGGGTCCGCAAGGTTGAACCCTTCAACAATTCTCTGGGCACCTGTCGGGCCAACGCTTTTGCATCCCGGTATTCCATCGGTTGTGTCTCCACTGATTGCTTGTTGATACCTGAAACGTTCTGCTTCTTCATCGGTTACTCCCCAGTCTTCTTTGTCAATCCAGGTGTGATGTCCTGGGATTTGATTTAAGTCTTTGTCGCCTGATGCAATGACCACTTGTCTATCACTAAGCATTGTCGCAAAGATACCTATAAGATCATCAGCTTCTATGCGGTGATACATGTAGGCACCCTCCTCTTGTAACAGCTCGTTTTTAAGAGCCTTAAACCCAATCGGCTTTGGTCCTTTCCTATTGATCTTGTAGGTAGGTGCCAACTCACGCCGGAAGGCAGAGCGCTCAGTAAAGCAATGGATGACATCACTGCGTTGAAGCTTGTACGCATCAAGCCAGCGATCAACTGTGTCCCAGTAATAACGACGGGCATCAGGCAGCTCGCTGTGCCTAGTCCATACGTCATCAGCTAGTTCAACCTCAACCTCAGTCGAGGAGCACGCTCTAAACAAGAGCATGTCTGCATCAAGGATCAGAGTCATTTGATCTCCATGTCACGCACAATGTCACGCACGCCGTTGGTGGCACAGCACCAACCAGACCAGTAAGCCTCGGCGTATGAGAAAGGAAGCTTGTGCTCATAACCACAAACAGCGTTCTCTAGATTTTTCATCCCGTCGTTGTACATCACGTTGAGCGCAGCACCTGTAATTGTGTAGATGGCGTCATCATCAAGTGGGCCTTTGAGCTTGTAAGTCATGAGGTCGATTATCAAGTGAGCAAATGTGGGTCGGACTTACATGAGCCGGATCGGCAAAGGCTTAAGGGGAACACTCCACCCCAGCCGACTGCCCGGCTACAACGCCGATTGTTAGTTGTTGATTTCGTGAAACCTGCAGCTGTCCATGTAGTGCAGCTTTGACATCAAGCCAAGGGTTCCCTTGACCCTGTTCTTTTTCAGCCAACAGTTAGTCGTGTTCGCTTCAATCTTGTCTTCGCTGCTTGGGTTGCGTTGAAGCATGACAACGTGGTCAGGAATTTGCGCAAGCGAATGCGAGCCCCTAAGTGATTCCAACCCTGGTTCCCCACCGGACTCAGCCGCTGTTCCAAATCCGCTGGTTCTTGATAGATGGGCAACGACAAGCATCGTGAATTTGAGTTCAACGCAGAGCGTTTTGAGATCTTTGATGCAGCGGTCAATAGCCCGGCGCTGGTCAGTAGCAAGAGAAATACCATCAGCTAATAAAGAGAAGTGATCAAGGACTACGACGCGACAGCCTTCGCCGAGAACGTAGTGTTTAACAGCAGCAACGAAGTCATCAAAGTCTTCACTGCCAAACTTATCTGCGAGAAAGATGTTGTCAGCAAAGGTGTCTAAAGCTTTCTTGATGTCCTCAGGATCGCGGCGTTGTCTTTGTTCAACGGTGTCAAGGTGAAAGCCAGGGCTATAACCCAGCTCTTCGCTCAACATCCGTTCGAGACTGGTAACGCAGTCCTCTTCGTAACCGAGATAGGCAACTCGGATCCCACCCTTGGCCAGGCTTAAGGCAATGGATCTAGTGAATAAGCTCTTGCCGATCCCCGTGCCACCGGAAACCATGATCAATTGACCTGGCTTCATCCCTTCGGTGTATCGGTTCCACCCTTCCCATGGGAAAGGCAGACCCATCCGATCAACAGGATTCAACACCTGATCCAACAGATCAGGAGCATGAACAATGGAGTCAGGCCGGTGCTTACTTGCGTTGTTGATAGCGCCAAGGATGGCGGCTTCATCGTCAGCAACTAACGCTTCATTGGCATCTTTGTAAGCAAAGCCAGCAGCAATGCAGGCCGTAGGCCCAACCAATTCAGCAAGCTTTGCCGCTGCTTTTTTACCTGGGTCATCGTTGTCCATAAAGATGACAACACGCTTGAACCCAAGGATCCAAGAGAGCTGTTCTTGACAGGCCTTATGTGCTGACTGAGCACCATCAGGGATGGAAGCACAGACAAACTTTTGGCTTGCTCTGTTCTTACTCAGTACCTGATGCACTGACATGGCATCGATCTCTCCCTCACATAAAACGAGAGTTCCTTCACTGCCTAGGTGCTGCCCGAACAGCTGAACCTTGATGCTCTTGTCACGGCCAACCCAACCGAACTGCTTATCGCCGTAGCGGATGTGCTGTGCTGTGGTCAGTCCGTTGCTGTCTCTGTAGTTAGCGATCTGTGCATCAGATCCTCTGAACTGACCAGCAACGTAGTCATATAAGCGAAAGGTTTTAGATGCAATCTTTCGCAGGCTGTCGAGTGGGTTGCCAGGTAGCAACGCCACTTGCTTGGTGACTTCATCCGTGCGTGGCACGTTCAACAAGTCAGCGACTGAAGTGTGTTTACTCATTGGCTTCCAGGGATCTCCATTTGAATCCGATCTCCTTTCACAGACGAAGCAGTAGATGCTTCCGTCTTCGTATTGCCACGCCCCGTCCGTGCTTTCGCAGTCTTCACGGGGACATGGAAGGTGGGTTTTTGCCCTGCCAGCCATTGCTCTAAGAACTCCTTAGGGATAGGGATGGGACACCAAGCAATCCCGTTCTTGGTTGCCCATTGGGCATAGGTGGTCTTGCTCTTTTTGTTCAACGTCTGGTGTGGACGTTGGAGTGCAACAAAGATCTTCAGGTCAGGGTTGTTGATAACAACCGAAAGGAATTTCTGGCGATCGGAACTCTGCCACCAGCCCTTGACCTCTACGTGTACGTCACCGATCTTGAAGTCCGGCTTGTACTTGCGGTGAAGGGTGTAGGGAAAGGATTCCTTTTCGTATTCAGGGTTGAAACCCTGCTCACGCAGGGCATCTTCAACCTTGTCTTCCAGACCTGAACGATGCTCTTTGTTCTTGCGCTGTTTATTCCAGCGGTTGAACTTTTCAAGCATCAGATCAGTGCTTCTTCTTCAGGTTCAACAACGAACGTGCCGCCATCAATGGCCTCAAGTTTCACGTCGTTACCTTCCGCTAGCTCTGCGATTTGAAAGCCAACAAGCCTCAGGCTGATGCCTTTGTTGCCTGGGTTGTTGTAGATCCCGTGCTCATAGACAGCAAGGCCGCGACTTCCGCGAGGGACATCAATGGGATCAGTGAGGATGCGACCCACTGAGTCATAGATGCGAGGAGGAGTCTGCTTGTTTGTGTCTCCCTGCTTGCTCTTCCATGTGGTTTGACGCTTAAAGACAGCGAGGAAGTTGCCTTCATCAGGAGTCTTGTTGCCTTCTTCGTCCTTGATTTCGCTCGGCTTGATGCCGTTCTTTAGCGATGCAAGAGGAGGGAACTTGGCATGAAGAGGGTTCTTCTTTCTGTACGTCTCAAGCTCGTCATCCATGCGAGTGAGCATTTCATTAGTGGCTGGCTCGTCAAGAACTAAGCCCAAGGTCCACTCAGTTTTTCCGTAGTCAGATGTACGCGCTTCGATCAGATTGCTCCAGGCAACACGACCTACAGATGTCTTGAATTGTGGCATTAGAATGAATAGATTGACCGTTGGTTGAACCAACACCGTAAGCGTACTAAAGCTATTGAACGTTGTCAATGTCTAGCAGAACAAATAGGGATTTTCCCCCAGCCTTTCTCTGTCCAGCGTTCCCACAACTGGTGGCTCAGGTAGCTCGCACATGAGCGACGCCTCGGCTGTGGCCTTGTGTCTCGCAAGGTGATCAACCGAATAGAACCTGGCCCATTGATCATTTAGCTCTGCCCGTAATGTCACAACATGGTCAAGCGTCGTGCCAAAACAGTCGTGAACAGTTGAGATTGGATGCCCGTAGGTGTCGTGCCAGTGGCAAATGAAACGCTGCAAATAAGCTGCATCCATTGAATGCACATAGTCAGGGACCATCTTGCGTTTAGTTCGTTCCACATTGAACGTGGTCTTGTCTTGATCCTTTTGTTGGACCTTTATTGTCCTATTCGCTACGCGCAAGTCAACGTAATCTCCAACTGTCACATTGCTATAGCTCTGCACCATCAATCCATTGGGCGTGAACCAGTGAGGGCGGATGTTCTGTTTCATCTGCATCGCACCAATCTTTCCCAGCCAACGCGCAAGATTGCCGACCTGAGGAAAGCTTCGCTTAAGTGTCTGGTGTGCAGCGCTGGCATACACCTGAGCTAAATCAGAAACTCTGTACCCTTCGTCGGTCAAGAAGTCTTCAACCTCATCCCTCAGGTACTCCCTGAGCGTTTGCTTAAGAGCTAAGAAGCTCCTGCCATAGATGACAGGCATAAAGATCTTCTTGTGCAAGCTCCGTGGCACTGGGTGAGCGGCCCACCATTCCAAATGCTGACGCTGACGTTCATCAATATCAGACAGCAGCAGTTTTGAATCGAGATAACGATCAACCAGTAAGCCAATGCCGGTATACAAATCCGCTGGCCTTGTTCCTATGACGTTGGTGTATTGAGCCAGCTCACTATCACCAGTCAGGCAAGCAACATGCCCCCAGCCTGAACAGGTTTGATCCAACCAATGGATGGTGCCTGTTCGATACCAAGGATTGGCCTGGAAACAAGCCCAGTCCATGCATAACTGAGCAAACCTGAACGGTTCTTTCGCTCGGTCAATGAACTCAAGTTGACCAAGAGGATCACTGCCTGCTGCGCATATCCCACCCCTTTCCTCATGCAAGAAATCCATTCGGGCTTTCTCGTTGCGTTCAATCCCATAGGCCTCGCCTAATGACCAAGCAAATGCTTCTTCATTGCCCTTCATGAGGCTCATCTCTTTCATTTGCAGCATCGCCCTGAAGTGATCGCCGGCCTGAGGGTGTATCTGCCCTCCGTAGGTATAAATACGACCACGATGGTCTTGCTTGTTGACGAAATGCAGATGCCCCGTCTTGTCGAACTGTCCCGTTAAAGACAAGGCGCTAATGATCTGACTGCGCGTGCTGTTCTGCCGCGCATCACTCTTGTACTTCCACAGTGCTTTCCAATAAGCAGTTGGACCTAAACCTCTGACCCTGTAATCCTGATCTTTTGGTGCTGTCAGTCGGTTGCTACTTGGCACCTTGCCGATGGAGTGGCCTGAATCCCAGATCATTTGCAACAGCTGATGCATCTCAACATCAACGAAGAAACACTGAGCCTGTGCGATGTTGACTGATCTCATTACGCAGGGCTTTGCCTGCTTCATGACCTTGTTGAACTCCTCGTAAGGAACAGGAGTGAACTGAGTTTCGATCGTTAAATAACCGCCGTCATGGTGTCCCTTCCATGGCTTGGGTGGCACCATCATTGGCAACTTGACTGGCCTCAACCAGCGCACGATCTCTTTGTAGTTATCAAGGAATTCCCAAAACAATGGCGTTGCTCTGACCCTTTTCTTTCTCCTGCCTCCTGGTTCTGTTCCGGTGTATCCCTCAATGAGACGAGTGCCATGTTCAATGCATTCGATGAATATCCACCCCAGCGCTGTCCTCTGAATGGGCTTTAACGGTTCATAAGAAGCAGCCTTCTTAAATCCTTGATCACGCAGCCTTTTGGTCATCAAATCCATGCCTAGATCGCTGCCGCTAGCAAGCTTCAATCCTTCTAAGTGCTTGCTGTTACCCCATTGGCTATGACACAACCACAGGACGTACTCAGCACGCTTACCCACGACCCTGGCGAGGCCATTGCCATAGGCACTGTCGTGCAACACCCCAAGGACATAAACCAAGGACTCCAAGGCAACCTGAACTAGGTCTTCTTCCTTCTCGATTAAGGCCCATATATGAGAGGACTTGGAAGGTTTGGCGACGCCCTTCTTCCAGCTGGCAATGACTAGCTCTAAATAAGTCCCTGCCAATTTGTTGATCAGTGCTCCCTCTGCTGCTCTCTCCCAGCCAGTGGCCAAGATCCTGGATGCACCTAAGTTTCGGCACCATTGCTCCAGCTCAACCTGTGCTTGGCGTGGTGACTTGACAGCGTTTGACTGTTCCTTTTGCATTTGTTGAGATTCCAGGTGAGACAGCAGTTGTGGACTGGTGTTTGCGTGATGTCAAGCGTCGAAAGGGGTTGCCCACTCTTTTCGTTGGTGAAAAAAATCAGGCTGTGACTGAGTTTGTCTGGGTTTGTGGTTCCTCCTTCGTTCAACTGTTGTCTCGTGTATCTCAGGTATGAGACACCGTTCAACAGTCTGCAAGGTGAGCTAGATCAACACCGCTACTGTGAATGTATCTTTGAGAAGTGCTGATACTTTTGTGGCCTGCCCATGCTTGTATCTGTGGAGCTGTTGCACCGTTGTTAGCAAGCTCAGTGATACGAGTATGCCGCAATGTATGCGCCACCCATTCCTTTTGAACATGCTCGCCTATCCGAAGCTTTTGACATGTGCGTTCAACAGCTTCTTTGTAGTGCCGATAAAAGAGGCCGTATTTCATCGCAAAAACACTTGATTCACTGCGCTTTTTTCTTCTTGTCAACAACGCAAAAATCTCGTTGTTGACTGGCAAACGTCTGGCATTTACTCCCTTTGTCAGTACAAATTGCACTGTTCTTGCTCTTAAATCAACCCGATCCCATCTCAAGGACAGGGCCTCATCAATCCTGCAGCCCATTCGCCTGCAAAAGATGACAACATCACGATGGTCACGCAACTCTGCCCATTCCAGTTGCAACAAGCATTCTTCGTACCAATGATCTCGAATCACTAGATCCCTTGCTTCCGGCAGCGGCATCGTTCGCTTCTCAGGGAACAAAGGCAGTACATCAAGCCAGCCCAAACGCATGGCACGAGTGAGCATCACTTTCAAAGCTGAAAGCTCACTGCGAATAGTGCTGTTCGCCATCCCGTCATCACGTCTGCCTGCCACGTATGCGTCAAGCATTTGCATGGTCACTTGCTTGGGATGCAAATTATTACCAAGACGCTCAACGGCATGAAAAGCTTTCCTCTTTTGCGTGTCGTCTTTACTGATCCAATCTGTTTGCGAGCAAATGCCGTGCAGCTTCAGCAAACAAGCTTTGCTTTTGCTCTGAAGCATCTCGTATCGAGTTGCTTCTTGTTCGGTTGCGAAGTGCTTGGTTTCTCGGCCTAGCGGCCCTTCGATTGCCACAAACCAAGCGTTGCGGTCTTCCCTATAGCGGACTGCCACTTGTCACCTGTCGGTAAAGGTCAATTAATTGGGTTCCTTTGGATGTAAGACGCAAGACGATCGTCCGGTCATCCCCTTCCATCCTTTCTGCGGTAACGAGACCTAGGGCTTGACCCTTTCCGTCTCGCCTGCCTGCTGTGCTCATCACGTCAACCGCCCTGCTGACGGCTGAAAGCGTCACGTCACACTCGATTGCCAGCTCTGTTTGACTGATGCCCGGTTGCATGGCAATCGTAAGGAGCATGTCGATCTGACTTGCTCTGATCTGGGGGCTGACGGCGCGAAATAGACGCAGGCCACCCCGTAAGGCTTGGAGTGTATGCATAAAAACATTGTATGTTCATGTTTGGCGTTGCATGTCAATAATCAGCAACAAGTGGAGAAAAGATCGCACTTCTAGGATCATCGATTTTTGCTTGAGGCCACGCGACTCAGCCCATACATCCACGACCCTCAGCGGGACGTGCAGAGCGCGTTTCCTGGTTCGACTGATACTGAGATGAAAATCAACAGGAAGCCAGAACTTTCCGAAGAATTTAGTGATCATTTTGCTTGTTGGTGTTGTATCAAATGCGGCTGCCACTATCATGCAGGAAGCGTCGCGTTGTCGGCTGTGTAAAGCGAAACAACTTATTGAATCAGGTCAACAGTGTTACGAAGAATACACATGCAGTGTATGAGAATCACTATTATTCTCGTCTTGGACTCTCAAGGTTCGCACTATCGGGACCATGCAGAGCCTCGGCCTGGTAGGTAGGAATCAAGCCCCTACCTTCCCAGCGCCACCCAAGGGACACCAAGGCCTCAACATGGGCTGCAACTGCTTGTTCCTGTTGATCGCTTGTCATTGCTTGATACCGTGCAACTGTTGATTGAATGATAAACACTAAATTGACCACCAGCCGCAGGTGACCTGCTCGCCGTCACTGGAAACCTTTACCAAGACGCCCCAAGAGTGCGATTCGGCCTTGGTTCCATCCCATCCCTTGGCTCCTCCTCTCAAGAGCATAAATTCGGAGAGGTTATAAATACAATTTTTGTACTTAAAAAAAGTTGAGTCAGACTCAAGGTCTTCCAGCCAGTCAAAGTCTTCCCTAATCCTGGCCTGATCTTTAGGTGAAAAATCCCAGATAGTGAGCAGATCCCTGGGCTGATTGTTAGTTTTGACCGTCATGGTTTTGTAAAAAGAATGGGCCATTAGCTGGCCCGTAAGTTGGTGGTTCAGTTCCAGAAATTGCCAAGCCTGAACTCAGCCGTCCAACGTTCAGCCAAGCTTTCAGCAGCTTCCAAACGCACGGCCTTTGGAAACGTTTCATGCCATGCCGTAGTCATTGAGCCGTGCTCTAGGTGGTACTGCTTGGCGGCAGGTATCAAGCAATAACGCTCAAGCGATTTAATCGCCAGATCAAGTGAATAGTTCCCGCGTTTGTAGTGCTTACTCAGATTCTTGATTACTGGGCTGATGTAGGCCTGGGTGTTCTCCGCGTAAAGCTCAAGCTCGCGTGCTGCATCAGAAAGGGTCATGGTTCAGTCTCAGGATTGAGTTGTGTTTGCCCGTCATGGGCAAGGCCTAGGCCAGGCATCGCACCTGACCAGTCGCGTGAACGATTAGGCGATCAAGTGTTGAAAGGTGTCAATACTCCCAGTCGTCCGAGTCGCAGTTGTGGCCATTAGATGCTGGCCAGCCGCAAACTTTGATGTTTTCAAGTTTCCTGATCGCATCAGTGACCTGCTTGACATTGCTCGGTTCGTGCATCAGTGGCAGCAACTCCCGATAAGCCTTGAGCGAGTCATTGATTGCGGCTAGGTCTTTTGTTGTCATTGTTCGGGTTGCAGTGAAGTTGTGAGCGCAGCGAATAACTAAACGCAAGTGTTGAAGGTTGTCAATGTTTGATCAGTAGAAACGTTGCTCCATTTCAAAGCGCAAGTCATCCATGTCCTGATTTCGCTGATACTCCATTTCCCTGCGAAGGTTGTCCATCTCTATCTGGCGGTTCAGCGCTGCATTCATGCAGGCTGCATCGCCCCTGCAGTTGAATCCAAGGGCCTTGGCCGGGTAGTCGTTGCCCATGCAACAGGCAAGGACGCAAGCTGAGGCAAATAGTGTCTTGATCATGATTAATGAGTGAGAATGTTGAATGTTGGCAATGCTTAAACAACCGAGCAATCGACTGGCTCAAACTGCCAGCCAGACACAAACTCACCTGTTGCATCCAGCCGCTCAACCTTGATGTTCTCGCTATCCATTGTGTCAATGAGAATAAAGTCGCCAGTCGGTAGCTCAATCGACAACCGCTGATCAAGTGTTACTGGAATTGTTGGGGTGTGCATGATTAAAAAGTGAAAGTGTTGAATGTTGGCAATACGTGGTTAGCGGTCTGACTGCAGGCGATGCATTGAGCTGACCTGCACTCTCTTGAGTGCTTGTTGTGCATGGAAGGGAAGCTCAGGCCGTGGATTGTCCAACACGACAGCGACAAGCCACAACCAGGCTCTGTAATAAGCATCTGTCGAATGCCTGCCGGAACTTATCGCCCGATCACGCGCTAGTCCGTCTTCCCATGCCAAGGCGTCCATAACGTCTACAGCGCGAATTGGGCCTTGTAGATAGTTGGTGGTCATGATCATTCTCTAGTGAGGGTCTGGCGTTGAACCACCGAGCAAGCGTTGCGCGGTGTCAACTGATCAGTTTATAAAGCATCAACATTGTCATTGTCAACATGCATTGCCTAATGGCCTTGCATTGTTACCCCTTTCACGCTGGCTTAACTCCTTGCCCTGACTAGCCTCAACCCCCGTTGGTTCCGTTTTATATAAATTCAATACCCCTTTATCAAGGGAGCGCAGCTCCCTGGTCAACAACAGAATTAACGATTTAAACGACCTTTCACAAAACATGTGTGCTTCAACCTCTTAGTCCTGTTGCACCCTCTTTAATAAGTAGAAAGAAAGAACAGCCGAACAGCCTTAACAACAAAAGAATTGATCCTTGCTTATTTAATACCCTGTTGAATTGTTGACTGTTCAACAACTCAGCTCGGATTGAACCGCGCCGCGTTCACGCAGGCCTCACGGCCTGCATTCACTTAGCGGTTCAAATCCTCCCTTCGTTGTTGTATCTATCCTTCATTGTGTTGCATCAACGCTGCACCTCTATCACTTTGATGCATAACTCCTTGCAATTATGTCTCACTGTTCTTCACCGTGCTGCAGGTGATTCGTCCCCTTATGTTTGTGCTGAGGGGTCGCTCACGTATCACCATTTATGTAATTGAAGGCCAGCATTTGAAGTGCCAGTAGATGTAACTCAAGGCAAACAAAAGGGGTTGTATACCCCTTCCACGTAAACACTGGGATCTCAGCCCCTAAATATCGACCCCCCGGCGGGGAAAATTCTGTTTGCGACCACACAGGTA
>Ga0315315_10002861_pt1 | contig 15768 bp, 9 predicted proteins | sample M140m3416metaG_FD_203699 | JGI IMG/M metagenome (GOLD analysis project Ga0315315, IMG submission 203699) | Ammonia-oxidizing marine archaeal communities from Monterey Bay, California, United States - M1 40m 3416 | ecosystem: Environmental > Aquatic > Marine > Intertidal zone | place: USA...
TATTCTGCCGGTTCAGCTGGGCGTGACAGGTGTGCAGACTGACCCTCAAGCCTTCCGACCTGAGCTGCCTGGAACTGGAAACCAGCACCCAGTGACCCGAATTGCAGGCAGTATTGATGAGAGTGCTCTGGCCTGGAGTCGCCTGCCAGAGCTCGATGGAATCAACCGTAATCGCGGCTTGACTGAAGGCTCTGCGTCGCTGCTCAATCATCCCACCCTGAAGACGGGAGGAGAGCCCATGCCAGTGCTCGCTGTTCGTGAGGTGGGCGAGGGTCGAACCATGGCGCTGATGTCCGATGCATCATGGCGCTGGGCCTTTTCGGAGGCAGCAACAGGGCGAGGAAATCAGGCCTATCTGCGATTCTGGAAGGGAGCGCTGCGCTGGCTGGTTGCAGATCCTGACGACCGACGTGTTGTGGTTCAGCCATCATCGGAGAATGTACTCTTGAATGAAGAACTGCGGATCACTGCCACGGTTCGAGATGCAGGTTTCTCCCCACAGGCCGGAATCCGTGTTCAGGGCTTTGTCGATTCACCGGACGGATCTCAGCTACCGATTGAGGCTGTGACCGACGAGGCAGGACTCGCCACAGCTTTCGTCAAGCCAACGGTCGCTGGGGCTCATCGGATCCGTGTAGAGACGCCAGCGAACGGCTCTGCAGAGTCGGTCTTCAGCGTTGTGACTCGAGATCCTGAGCTTGCCGAGGTCGCACCGGACACTCAATTCCTGCAGGCTTTGGCTGACGCATATGGAGACCGAGGCGTGTTTCGCGCCCCGGGCGAGGATGCGGATCCTCTCATTGACAGCGCCGCTGAGCGCATCGTGGATGAGCAGCGCTCAGTCTCACTGTCCTCCGTGCCCGCTCTGGCACTCATTTTTGGTCTCTTTAGTTCACTTGCTTGGTGGGTCCGAAGACGAAATGGCGGCCGCTGAGGTACAGTCTGTCTATGCTTCCCTTCATCCTCAGCTCTGTCCTCTTGCTCGCCTGTGGCGATGAAGAGGTCGTAGACGACGCAAAGACCAAGGCCAAGCCTGCGAAGACTGCGGGCGATGCCAACGTCACCAACGTCTTTGCTCGTGAAGAGAAGGACGGCACCTGGACATTTCATGTGAGCGTTGAGCATAAAGATGTGAATTGGTACGACTACACGGACGGCTGGGACATCGTGTTGCCTGATGGCACCTCAATAAAGCCTGACCCCTTCGGTCAGTACACGCGACATATCCGTCACCCTCACGTCCACGAGCAGCCTTTCACCCGAACGCAGAAAGAGATTGAGATTCCTGAGGGCACTCAGAAGGTCCGTGTTCGTGCCCATGACAAGAAGGATGGCTGGGGCGGTGATGAGATTGAAGTGCTGCTCGATGTGCGCTTTGGTGAGAATTATTCAGTCAAGCGGGCCCTCTGAAGCGGGAGACACCTATGTTCTGGCGACTGTGCGTGATGTTTTTGCTCTCGACTGCTGCTGAGGCGGCATCTCGGGTTGTCATCTCTACACCAGAGCCTCTGCAGGTATTTGTAGATGGAATGATGGTCCCCACGTCTATCGGCACGATTCGGACCTCAATCCCTCAGGTCACTGAAGGTGAGCACACCTTTGCTGTGCACAGTCTGACTGGGGTGAGACTGCATGCTGAGCGGGTATTGATTCCAGATGGTGCGGATGTGCGGATTCAGTACATACCGGGCGCTGCCTTCACGATTTCAGGGGCTGAGCAGGCTCCGGGTGGTCCACCGCCGAGTTCCCTCCCAGCAAGTCAGGTGTCGAATGCACCAGGAGTAGTGCCGCAGGGAGTTGGCTCAGCATCGCCGAGTGCAACATCGGCACGGCCTGCAGGCCCGACTGCTGGAGATGTCTTGGAGGGGAGCGCCGTCAGTACGTCGCGAGCCTCATCTCTCCAGCGCGTCATGGCGTCACCAACCCCGACCAATATTCTGACCAATTCGGCTCGAGGTCTACGATCGATGACAGCAGGAGCCCAGGCGGGCACTAATTTCGGTGATGCTCCTCCAGCGGCACAGGCCATCAAGCGAGCGAATGTGGTCTATGGAACAGCGGTGTTCAAGAAGGCCGGTGGTGGTCCCATTGTTATCTATGAGGATGGGCACATGATCACCCAGCTCGGGCCCGGTCCTGCCGAGACATCCGTACAGCTTGAGGTTGGCCGCCGAGAGCTGGAGATCAGGAGCGGGGTCGACTACCAGGTCTTGTTCACAGGTGACCTACAGGTAGACCAGCTCCATGTCGAAGAGCTCAACGTGAGCGACACGGCGGCGCCGACAGCGAGCGTGCGGCCGTGGCTGTGGTCCAACCACTGATCGTACGGTTCGCTCAGCCGATATCAAAGCGGGCAAATTCCATAGTGAACTGACCGCGACCTTGAGTCATCGAGCGTAGATCCGTCGTGTATCCAAGGAGTGCCTCGAGCGCGCACTCACCATGAATGGTGGCGATCTCCTGGTCTTGCTCTGTACCGGAGATGATCGCCGCTCTGCTCTGCAGATCGCCGAGTACACTGCCCATCTGCTCGTTGGGTACGACAACAGAGACCTTCATGAGGGGCCGCATGATCGCGCCTCCAGCCTTCTTGACCACATCTCGGACTGCCTGTGCAACGGCAATGCGCAGTGCCTGTGGTGAGGACTCCTCTCCGAAGAGACCGATGGTCTCGATGCGTACCGAGACATCTTGTAGTCTCGAGCCCTCAATCGGACCGGCACCGACACCGTCGTGCGCGCCGAGCTCTACAGCCTCAAGCTGTGCCTTGCTGAGTGCCGAGCCCTCAGGCAGCACGATGTGGCCGTCGGTCTTGACTTCGACGGTGCTCCCTCGAGGGAGTGGCTTGCAGTGTGCGACGACCCTCGCCTTCAGCTGAGCGGTGTCTTCGCTGCTCAGGCGGATGGTTCGATCCAGGGTCATATCGACCATCGCAGACGACAGGACGGTCTCCCTGCTGACGACACGTGGCTTTCCAGCACGGACGCTGACGCCAAACTCACGACTGATGCGCTCGAAGACGATCATCAAGTGAAGCTCACCCATGCCTGACAGAATTCGCTGACCCGTCTCTTCATCTTCCAAGAATTTGAGCGTCGGATCCTCCTCGCAGACTTTGCCGATCACATCGAGGAGTTTCTCCTCATCCTGAGAGTGCTCTGGCTCAATAGCGAGGCCCAGGACGGGGTCCCGACTCTCGATTCTCTCGAGCAACACTTCGTGCTCAGCAGTGCAGAGTGTGTCTCCTGTTGTTGCATGCTTGAGTCCAGCGAGCAGCACGATTTGACCTGCCTGAGCGGTATCAATTCGTCGCTTGGTGCCTGCGTTGACATCAAAGATGCGTGCAACACGCTCATCGGTGTCTGAGCCGGCGACACGCACCTTCTGTCCGGCGGAGAGCGTGCCTCGATAGATTCGGGCGAACACGTGCCGGCGTCCATCCCAAAGCTGAACCTTGAAGGCCAGTGCTGCGAGGGGCCCCTTGTCTTCCATCTCGACAAGCTCAGTACTCTCATCCTTCAGTGTGATGGCGGTGGTCGCGGGCCGGTCCTTCGGGGCAGGGAGCAAGGCGATGACGCCATTGAGTAGGGGCTGTACACCCCAGTTTCGGAGCGCAGAGCCACAGAAGCAAGGATGAATGGCGCCGGAGATCGTTCCCTTACGAAGCGCTGCCCAGACCTGCTGGGGATCTGCATCGCCACCCTCAAGGACAACATCCTCGAGATCTGGATCGAATTCAGCTGCGCACAGCAGCATGGTTTCTTTGTGCTCGGCAGTGATCTCGGCAAGCTCGGGAGTGATCGGTGCGACAGTGACATCGGATCCACGATCACCAGAGAAAGAGATCACGGTCTGGTCGACAAGATTCACGACCTGCTCTTCGACAGGTACACAGACCGGAACCGGATTGCCCTTGAGGCGCTTCTCGAGGGTCTCCATGGCGCGGTCGTAGTCTGCACCTGGGCGATCCATCTTGTTCACGAAGATCACTCTTGGGATGTCGAATCGGCTCGCTTGACGCCAGACGGTCTCAGTCTGAGGCTCGACACCTCGGACGGCATCGAGGACGATCACCGCACCGTCGAGGACGCGCATGGCCCGCTCGACCTCGATCGTGAAGTCCACGTGCCCGGGTGTATCGACAATTTGGATCAAATGATCGTTCCAGGGACACTGAGTAACAGCGCTGGTGATCGTAATTCCGTGTGCCTGCTCCTCGGCCATGTAGTCCATATGGGCAGCCCCATCGTGGACTTCACCGATCTTATGGTTGGCACCCGTATAGTACAAAACCCGCTCTGTAAGCGTGGTTTTGCCCGCATCAATGTGTGCGGCGATGCCGATGTTTCGAACAGCTTTGCTTGTGTACTTGGCCACAATATCCTCCGACTCTTGGGTCGCGTAACAAGCTTGGACGGGGTATTTGGCCGCGGGAGGCGAAGTGGGCGGAATTCTGTTGCTAGAAGACGGACGAGCTTTCGCGGGCGAAGGCTTTGGCGCAACCGGTACCCTCGTGGGTGAAGTGGTCTTCAATACAGCGATGACCGGCTACCAGGAGGTCCTCACGGATCCCTCGTACTGTGAGCAGATCGTTGTGATGACCGTTCCTCATGTCGGAAACTATGGCGTGAACACAGACGATCCTGAGAGCAAGCAGGTCTGGGTCAACGGCTTTGTCGTTCGCGAGCTGTCTCGCCGCTACTCGAATCATCGCGCCACAGAGGGGCTGGACCGCTACCTCCGCCAGGCGGGAGTTCCGGGAATTCAAGGTATTGATACCCGCGCCCTGGTGCGCCATATTCGTGACAAGGGTGCGATGAAGGCTGCGATCTCTACGGATGGAACCACCCGAGAAGAGCTCGCACAGAAGCTCAAGGACTGGCCAGGAATGTCTGGACGAGGTCTTGCTGGTGTGGTGTCCACAAAGAAACGCTACCTCTACGCTGATCCGAGCAGCCCCCGGGCCTCAGTCGCAGTCGTGGACGGTGGAGTGAAGACGAACATTCTCCGCCTGCTCAAGCAAGCTGGGCTCCGAGTTGAGGTGTTCCCGTGGGACTCCAAGGCGGAAGCATGGATGGACGGACACGACTTCGTATTCCTCAGCAATGGGCCTGGTGATCCTTCGGCGCTCGACGGTATGGTCGGTGAGATCAAGAAAGTGATAGGCGTCAAGCCCGTCGTGGGTATCTGCCTTGGGCATCAGCTCCTTGGTCGGGCTCTCGGTGCAGACACATTCAAGCTTGGCTTTGGCCATCGGGGTGCGAACCACCCAGTACGTGACCTGGAGACTGGCCGTGTTGAGATCACCAGCCAGAACCACGGATTCTGTGTCGATATGGATGGGATCAAGGCTGCCGGTGGTGAGCCCACGCACATCAACCTCAACGATCAGACACTCGCAGGCTTCAAGCACGAGGGTCTCAAGATAGCTGCAGTTCAGTTCCACCCTGAAGCGAGCCCAGGACCACATGACTCGGCTCACTTGGTGGTCGAGAGATTCCTGAATGTTGCAGGAGTGGGTTCCTGAAGGGGCGATCAGCGATGACGTTTTTCTTCATGGCTCTGGCAATCTTTGGCTCGGCGTATGCCTTCGTTGGTCTCAAGCTCTCAGGGCCTCACGGGGCTCTCGGCGTAGGTGTAGTCTGGGGAATCTTGGGTCTGCACTTGGTGGCAACCTTCGTGAGCTTTGCTGTGCTGCGAAAGCTCGGACCTAATCCGACGACTACGCCGCTGTTTTGGTTTGTATACGTCGGCATGGGCCTGTTCTCTTTTGTCTTCACGGGCCTTGTGGTCGCTGAATTGGGCCTGCTCTCGGCGAAGTTTGCTGGAGGGGTGGATGAGTCGCGGCGCTTACTGCTCCGTGGTGTCCTCAATTGGGGCGTGTTGGCTTCCGCAGGAGTCGCAGGTGCTTGGGGCATTCGCAACGCACGGCGTCGTCCGACGGTGGTCGAAGTGGATGTACCGATCAAGAACCTCAGTCCAGACTTAGAGGGCTATCGGGTGGCTCAGATTTCCGATCTTCATGTCGGGCCGACGATTGGCGCTGATTTTGCGCGCATGGTGGTAGATACGGTGAACGGGCTGAAGCCCGACCTTGTGGCGCTCACAGGAGACATGGTGGACGGCTCAGTAGAGCACCTGAGCTCCGGTGTCGCGCCGCTGGCTGATCTCAAGGCCACCAACGGTGTGTTCTTCGTGACGGGTAACCACGAGTACTACTCGGGTGTGCGTGCTTGGTGCGGGAAGATGGCAGATCTGGGTGCGCGGGTGCTGCTCAACGAGCATCACCTCATCCAGCGTGGGGCCGGAAGGCTTCTGATCGCTGGAGTCACCGATCTGAGTGCTGGTCGTATGGTTCCGTCACACAAGTCTGATCCGGCTGCTGCGCTGGCTGGAGCGCCTGAGCATGATGTCCGGATTTTGTTGGCGCATCAGCCCAACAGCTGTCGCGCCGCTGAGCGCCACGGCTTTGATCTGCAGTTGAGCGGTCACACTCATGGTGGCCAGATGTTCCCGTGGAATCTGCTGGTGCGGTTTGCTCATGTTTTCGACAGGGGCCTTCATCCTTTTGGTGCGGGCTGGGTGTATGTGAATACTGGCACTGGCTACTGGGGTCCGCCGATGCGAGTCGGGGTGCAGTCGGAGATCACACTGCTTCGCTTGGTCCGGGCCGCGTAGTTGAGTCGTGTTTTTGGCACGAAAGCCCGCTGGTGAGATAAGTTGCCGTCTATGAACCGTGCAGCCAAAGCTCAGGCCCTCCGAGATGCCCTTTCAGAACGAATTGTCGTGCTTGACGGTGCGATGGGCACCATGATTCAGCAGCACAAATTTGGTGAAGCGGAGTATCGAGGTGAGCGCTTCAAGGATCACACTTCGGATCTGAAGGGTGCGAACGATCTGCTGGTCCTCACCCAGCCAGATGTCATTCGTCAGATCCACTTGGACTACCTTCGGGCTGGTGCTGAGATCCTCGAGACAAACACCTTCAATGCAAACTCCATCTCGATGGAAGACTACAACCTCGTGCCGCTCACCAGAGAGGTCAATCGAGAAGCTGCGAGACTTGCACGTGAGGCTGCTGACATTGTTGCTGCCGAGACGGGCTCAGTGCGCTGGGTGGCCGGAGCGCTGGGTCCGACCAATCGAACAGCCTCCCTGTCGCCCGACGTTGAGAATCCAGGCTACCGAAATGTCTCGTTTTCAGCGCTTGTGGATGCCTACCGCGAGGCTGCTGAGGGTCTCTTGGAGGGCGGTGCTGACCTCCTCATGGTTGAGACCATCTTCGATACCCTGAACGCCAAGGCTGCACTCTACGCCATTGCTGAGCTGCTGGAGTCTCTCGATGAGGCGGATCGTCCAGGTCTACTGATCTCCGGCACAATCACAGATGCCAGTGGCCGAACCCTGTCGGGTCAGACAACTGAGGCCTTCTTTGCCTCTATTCGGCACGCCAACCCCATCAGTGTTGGGTTGAACTGCGCGCTGGGTGCTGATCTGCTTCGTCCGTATATGGACGCGCTCAGTAAGATCTCCGATATCGCCGTGAGCGCCTACCCGAATGCAGGCCTGCCCAATGAGCTCGGCGAGTATGACGACAGTCCTGGGCTCATGGCTGAGCACATGGCGGAGTGGGCACGCAGCGGGCTCTTGAACATCGTCGGTGGCTGCTGCGGTACATCCCCAGCGCACATTGCAGCGATTGCAGCGGCTGTTCGAGACATTCCACCGCGCCGACCTGTTGAGCCATCACAGCACTTGGAGCTCTCGGGCCTCGAGGCAGTGAGTATTGGTCAGGCCGGGCAGCTATTTGTGAACATCGGAGAGCGGACAAATGTGACGGGCTCAGCCCGCTTCAGAAAGCTCATCGAGGCGGGTGACTACGAGCGAGCACTTCGGGTCGCACGGCAGCAAGTCGAGGGCGGCGCCCAGCTCATTGATGTGAACATGGATGCGGGTCTGCTCGATGGGGTGGAGGCGATGACGACCTTCCTCAACCTCGTGGCTGCAGAGCCTGACATCAGCCGGGTGCCGATCGTTCTCGATAGCTCTCGCTTTGAGATCATCGAGGCAGGTCTGCGCTGTATTCAGGGCAAGGGAATCGTGAACTCCATCTCACTCAAAGAGGGTGAGGCGGTCTTCCTCGAGCAGGCTCGGATCATTCGTCGCTATGGCGCGGCGGTGATTGTGATGGCCTTTGATGAGGAGGGCCAGGCCGAGAGCGTCTCGCGAAAGGTCGAGATCTGCACGCGCGCCTACCGCCTGCTCACGGATGAAGTTGGCTTTCCAGCCACTGACATTGTTTTTGACCCCAACATTTTTGCGGTCGCAACCGGTATCGAGGCGCACAACAACTACGGCGTCAACTTCATCGAAGCGGTGCGTCAGATCAAGGCCACCCTGCCTGGGGCACGGATCAGCGGTGGTGTCAGCAACCTCAGCTTTGCTTTTCGCGGCAACAACGGGGTGCGTGAGGCCATGCACTCCGTGTTTCTCTACCACGCCATTGGTGCTGGTATGGATATGGGCATCGTCAATGCGGGTCAGCTTGCTGTGATGGATGAGCTGGACGCAGACCTGCGAGAGCGGGTCGAGGATGTGGTCCTAAACCGGCGCTCAGATGCGACAGATCGGCTGCTTGAGCTGGCCGATCGCTTTCAGGGCACAGGTGCTGTGCGTACTGAAGATCTCTCTTGGAGGGAGGCCCCTGTGGCCGAGCGCATTCGTCACGCCCTTGTTCACGGGATTGATCGATTTATTGAGGCGGATACTGAGGAAGCGAGATTGGCGATGGATCGCCCTCTCGACGTCATTGAGGGCCCGCTGATGGCGGGAATGAATGTCGTCGGAGATCTGTTCGGCGAGGGGAAGATGTTCCTCCCTCAGGTGGTCAAGAGCGCACGGGTCATGAAGCGAGCCGTCGGTGTCTTGCTGCCCTTTATGGAGACGAGCAAGGAAGGGACTGCTGGTAAAGGCCGCGTCCTCATGGCAACAGTCAAGGGCGATGTTCATGACATCGGAAAGAACATCGTCGGTGTTGTTCTGCAGTGCAATGGCTATGAGGTCATCGACCTCGGCGTGATGGTGCCTGCCGCCAAGATCTTAGAAGTGGCAAAGAGCGAGCGGGTAGACATCGTGGGTCTCTCTGGGCTGATTACTCCAAGCCTCGATGAGATGGTTCACGTTGCCGCCGAGATGGAGCGCTTAGAGATTGATCTTCCCCTGCTCATTGGGGGGGCGACCACCTCTAAGCTCCATACAGCCATCAAGATTGATCCAAAGCGCAAGGCGCCGGTTGTGCATGTGGTGGACGCCTCTCGGGCGGTGGGTGTCGTCGGTAAGCTGGTGAGCGACAGCCATCGTGATGAATTCGTACGGGAGGTCTCAGAGGACCTCGAGGCGGTTCGTGTCCGTCGTGCAGCCAAGCAGACAACGACTCGTCGACTCTCGATTGCTCAAGCTCGCGGCAACAAGCTTCGGCTTGGATTCTCACCGCAGGCGCCGGCGCAGCCAGGCATACACATCGTGCAGCAGGCTGTCTTTGAGCTGCGGCCCTTTATTGACTGGACCCCGTTCTTCTACACCTGGGAATTGAAGGGCAGGTATCCCGGTATTCTGGATCATCCCGACATGGGCAAGGCCGCGCGAGACCTGCTCGCTGAGGCCAATGGGCAGCTGGACTGGGCAGAGCGAAAGCACTTTCTGAGACCAGCCGCGGTGGTCGGGTTTTTCCCAGCCAACAGCGTGGGTGATGACATTGAGATCTACACCGACGAGTCTCGGACCACTGTTGCTGGGCGACTGCCGACGGTGAGACAGCAGGCGGCAAAGTCTTCGCAGCAGCCAAACCTTGCACTGGCTGATTTTATTGCGCCCAAGGGTACACCCGACTGGATCGGTGCCTTCTGTGTCACCGCCTCTCGCGGTGTGGATGAGACCGCAGCACAGCTCCGTGCAGACAATGCTGACATGGAGGCCATCTTGATTCAGTCGCTGGGCGATAGGCTGGCTGAGGCGAGTGCTGAGCGTCTGCACTGGCTGGTGCGCACACAACTGTGGGGAACGAGTCCGGATGAAGCGCTCGATAACGCCATGCTGATTGCCGAAGACTACGCAGGGATTCGACCCGCACCGGGCTATCCAGCTTGCCCAGACCACCGCTCTAAGCGTCTCATCTTTGATCTGCTCAACGCGGAGGAAGCCCTCGGTGTGGAGCTGACTGAGTCGATGGCGATTAGTCCCGCATCGAGCGTCTCAGGCTGGATATTTGCGCACCCAGAGGCCAAGTACTTTGGTGTCGGAAAGCTGGGTCGCGACCAAGTTGAAGACCTGGCAGCGCGCTCCGGTACTACCGTAGAAGAGACCGAGCGCTGGCTCTCGCCCAGCCTTGGGTACACACGCTGATGTCCGTCACACTGACGGCTCCACACCTTGCCTACAGCTTCAGCGGGCCTGCAGATGCGCCGGTGGTGGTCTTTGTCAATGGACTCGGTGGGGCCCAGGCGGCCTTCACCCTTCAGGTCCGACACTTCGCCAAGACCCATCGTGTTTTGACCTTCGACCATCGGGGTGTTGGCGGCTCGGCTGTCGTCGATGAGTCCGTACACATGGCCGACTTTGCAGCTGACCTCGTGCGGATTCTCGATGAGCTTGAGGTTGAGTCCGCTGACTTTGTGGGGCTGAGCTTTGGTGGTCGTGTCCTGCAGCAGCTTGCAGCAGGCTGGCCCGAGCGTGTCCGGAGCCTTGTTTTGTGTGGCACCAGCGCTGGTGGTGAGCTTCATGACCCGGGAGATGTCGATGCTCACCGGACGCTTCGGCTCGCCCGTGATGCGGGTCCAGAGGTCTGGGCCCGGCAGATCGCGCCGCTGTTGTTTGGTGCTCGCTATGTCGAGACTTATCCCGAGCGGATTGAGTCTCTGGCCCGGTGGAAGGCACGATATCCGCTCGATCCGGTAGGAATCGCACGTCAGTGGGAGGCCTTCGATGGTTTTGACATGGGTGATCAAATTGATCAGATTGCCTGCCCAGTATTGGTCCTCCATGGGACCGATGATGCCCTGAGCCCTGTGACCAATGCCAGGACTCTTGTCGAGCGTTTGCCGGATGCTCATCTGCAGCTTCTGGCGGATGTAGGGCACAGTCCGAATGTCGAGAGTCCGGGTGTCTTTAATGCTGCGATCGAGAGCTTCATCAAGAGGCCGTGATCAACGAGTGACAACCGGTTAGCAGTGGCCCGACATTGCTTCGGGTGGGAGCGAGTCAGCACGGGAGTCCAGATGCCCCGCAGAACCGATCTCAAGACCATCATGGTGATTGGGTCTGGTCCTATTGTCATCGGCCAAGCATGTGAGTTTGATTACTCCGGCACACAGGCTTGCAAAGCCTTGCGCAGTCTTGGCTACAAGGTGGTGCTGCTGAACAGCAACCCCGCGACAATCATGACCGACCCTTCGACTGCTGATGCGACCTACATCGAGCCTCTGACTGTCGACGCAGCGCGACAAGTCATCGAGATCGAGCGCCCGGATGCGCTGCTGCCCACTGTGGGTGGTCAGACGGCGCTCAACCTCGCCATGGATCTCAGCAAGGCTGGTGTGCTCGATGAGTACTCGGTCGAGCTCATCGGTGCCCGTCCTGATGCCATCGAGTTGGCTGAGGACCGGCAGCTCTTCAAAGAAAAGATGATCGAGGAGGGCTACTTGGTTCCGCTCTCCGGTGTCGCGACCAGCTACGCGGAGGCGGAAGCTCTGCTCGATGTTGTGGGCCTGCCTGCGATCATCCGTCCGTCCTTCACCCTCGGTGGTGAGGGTGGTGGAACTGCGTACAATGTGGATGAGTTCCGTGACATCGTCATGCGCGGCTTGGACCTCTCCCCGACCAGTCAGCTCTTGATTGAGCAGAGTATTCTCGGCTGGAAGGAGTTTGAGCTCGAGCTCATGCGCGACCTGGCAGACAACGTGATTGTCATCTGCTCGATCGAGAACTTTGACCCAATGGGTGTGCACACAGGGGATTCCATCACGGTGGCCCCAGCGCAGACCTTGACCGACCGCGAGTACCAGGCGCTGAGGGATGTGGCCATCGGCGTCATGCGTGCTGTGGGCGTCGAGACTGGTGGCTCTAATGTTCAGTTCGCTGTCAATCCTGAGAACGGTGAGATCAACGTCATCGAGATGAACCCTCGGGTGAGTCGTTCGTCGGCACTTGCATCCAAGGCAACGGGCTTTCCGATTGCAAAGATTGCTGCACAGCTTGCTGTTGGTCTGACACTCGACGAGATCGACAACGACATCACAAAGAAGACGCCGGCCTGTTTTGAGCCGACGCTGGACTATGTGGTGGTGAAGTTTCCGCGCTGGAACTTCGAGAAGTTTCATGGTGCGAGCAAGACGCTCGGTACTGCGATGAAGTCAGTCGGTGAGTCCATGGGCATCGGGCGGACCTTTGCTGAGGCGCTGCTCAAGGCCATCTCTTCGTTGGAAGGTGGCTACAAGGACGCGCGACAGTGGACTGACCAGGAGATCACGGAGCGCCTTGCGATTCCCACACCGGATCGGATGCCGGCGCTGTTTGAGGCACTCCGGCGCGGCTCAGATCCGTCTGATGTCCAGCGACTGACCGGTATCGACCGCTGGTTTATGTTCGAGATGAACACGATTATTCGATGTGAAGAGCAGCTGGATGGCCGGTTCCTTGAGGACGTCTCCACTGCCGAGCTTCGGCGTGCAAAGCGGCTGGGGATGCCTGACCTGCATCTCGCAAGAATACTCGCAACCACAGAAGGTGAAGTGCGTGCTCGGCGTGAAGCTGACGGCATCATGCCCGTCTTCAAGCGGGTCGACACCTGTGCCGCAGAGTTTGAGAGTCACACCCCTTACCTCTACTCAACCTTCGAAGAAGAGTGTGAGTCGGGTGACTCGGAAGCGGAGCGAGTCATTATTCTCGGAAATGGTCCCAACCGCATTGGGCAGGGCATCGAGTTCGACTACTGCTGCTGCCATGCGAGCTTCGCCGTACAGGATGCAGGATTCACCAGTGTGATGGTGAACAACAACCCTGAGACCGTGTCTACGGACTATGACACCTCAGACAAGCTCTACTTCGAGCCCATCACGCTCGAGCATGTCGGCAACGTGTTGAAGCACGAGAAGCCCAAGGGTGTCATTCTCCAGTTCGGCGGTCAGACTCCGCTGAAGCTCAGTCATGAGATTGGGCCGATTTTGGGGACGCCTGCGGATGCGATTGATCTGTGTGAGGACCGTGAGCGCTTCAACGCCCTGATGGACGAGCTGGGCATCCGGCAGCCTCAGGGTGCAATGGCGAGCGATCGTGAAGAGGCCATAGCGGCTAAGGAATTGCTCGGATTCCCGCTGTTGGTTCGGCCCTCCTATGTCTTGGGTGGTCGTGCGATGGCCATCTGCTACGACGAAGATGACTTCAAGGCAGCGCTCGAGGAGGCCCTCGAGGTCTCTGAAGATCATCCGGTTCTGCTTGACCGCTTCCTCGATGGGGCTGTCGAGTACGATGTAGACGTCCTCTGTGATGCTGAGTCGGTGTATGTGGCTGGAATTATGGAGCACATCGAAGAGGCGGGGGTTCACTCTGGCGACTCAGCCTGCGTGATTCCACCGGTTGTGCTCTCGAAGGCCAACAAAGCAGAGATGATCGATGTGGCCACTCGCAGTGCGCTGCGTCTGGGCGTCATCGGACTCATGAATGTGCAGTTCGCTGTGCTCGATGAAAAGGTCTACGTGATTGAGATCAACCCCCGTGCATCACGGACGGTGCCGTATGTCTCGAAGGCGCGCGGGATACCACTCGCTCGCTTGGCCACCTTCCTGTGTCTCGGCTCGAAGCTCGGAGACCTGGGTCCGCTACCACCGCTGGCCACAGCAGGGACCTACTTTATCAAGGCGCCTGTCTTTCCGTGGGGTCGCTTCGACATGAACGACGTGCTCCTCGGACCAGAGATGCACAGCACGGGAGAGGTGATGGGTATTGGTCGCAGCTTCGGCGAGGCCTATGCCAAGGCGCTCTCTGCTGCTAGCCAGGCTCTGCCGAATGAGGGTGGTGTCTTCATCTCGCTGTGTGACCGGGACAAGCACGTGCTCCCTGAGCTCGCTGGGCCGCTGTACTCGATGGGCTTCAAGTTGATGGCCACGAAGGGTACTGCTGCTGCTCTCCAGGCTGCAGGTATACCGTGCGATGTCGTCTTCAAGGTCAAGGAAGGCCGTCCTGACATTGTGGACCATGTCCGAAACGGGGACATTCAGCTGATGATCAACAGTCCGAGCGGTAAGAAGAGTCTCTATGACGAGCGCTCAATGCGTCTCGCTGGATTGCGCTTCGGTGTCCCGTGTATCACCACGGTTCGTGCTGCAATGGCTGCTGTCCGTGCGATTCGATCGCAGCGTGCTGGAGAGCTGAAGGTGGTCAAGCTTCAGCAGATACACAGTCCTGCGTGAGGCCTTGAGTAGGACCCTCGTTGTCGGTGATGTACACAGCTGTGCAGCAGAGCTCTCGGCGCTGTTGAGTTGTGCCCAGCCTACCCGGGTGATCTTGGTCGGCGATGTGTTCAATAAGGGTCCGGATCCCGAAGGTGTCTGGCGCCTGGTGCTGGAGTGGGGTGTAGAGTCCGTGCTCGGTAATCATGATCTGCGGGTGCTTGAATTGGCGAAGCAAGGCGACCGCCGGGTGCCTGTGGCTGCACTGGATTGGCTCTCGACCTTGCCGCTGTTTATCGAAGGTGAGGGCTGGCTGGTGGTTCACGGTGGGCTCAACCCTGATGGCGAGACCACAGCAGAGCAAGCGGTTCGACTGCGGCGCTGGCCTGACGATACGGAGGACTCAAATCCATTCTGGTGGGAGCTCTACCGAGGGGACCGGCTGATCATCTATGGACATGATGCTGTTCGTGGACTTCAAGACCATCGACCGAGGACACTGGGGCTGGATACGGGCTGCGTCTATGGTGGCGAGCTAACGGGCTTCATTATTGAGACGGGTGAGGTGATATCAGTAGCGGCCTCAGCGTCTTATCGATCGGTATAGAGGCTACAGCTGAACCAGTGCCTCATTTGCGACCACGCGATGGTAGTGATGGTCGAGGTGCTCTGCGCGCTGAAGCAGCGTCTCGAAATGCTGTCGCGCAGTCTCCTTTTCCTTACGCCTCATTGCCCGCCGTCCGGCCATCGCGAGGGCGGTGAGTGACAGCTCGACCCAGGGACTCGACTTGGCCTGATGAAGTACGATCGGCCAGCGCTCTTCTTCTTCATGATTCAGGGCCCCGGCGACGAGGCTTGCGAGGACGAGCAGTTCAGCGAACCCACGACTCTTTGAGGATGCGATCGCAGACTGAATGAAGGTGTTTCCCGCCGCATCGTTTCCTGTAGCGAGCTGGAGTCGGGCGGCCTCGATGGTCAGAAACACGGCTGCCGGAGTCGTTGGTTTCTTCCACTCCGCTAATGCTATGGCTGCCTCCATGTCGCGCTGAACCCGATGCCACCTTGCTCCAGCCAGCCTCCAGTCAGGAGATGACTCTTGCTCCTCTCGCGAGCTAGCAGAGAGTGTTGCGCGGGCTGCCACCTTGTCGTTCATTGCGGCAGCGACACGCAGCTTTAGCGCAGCCCCGAGTGTTCCCAGGTGAGAGAGACCAAAGGCCCTTGCTGCGGTAATCATCGGATCAAGAACCACCCGTGCTGCCCTTGGCTGCCCTCGTCCGAGAGCGAGTAAGGCCACCAGGTGCCGTGCCTCGGTATGTCGCGCGCGATG
>Ga0315315_10002863_pt1 | contig 15760 bp, 14 predicted proteins | sample M140m3416metaG_FD_203699 | JGI IMG/M metagenome (GOLD analysis project Ga0315315, IMG submission 203699) | Ammonia-oxidizing marine archaeal communities from Monterey Bay, California, United States - M1 40m 3416 | ecosystem: Environmental > Aquatic > Marine > Intertidal zone | place: USA...
TAAAAAAAAGCCTGAAAATGTACAAAAAGGTTTTGTAGGTGATTCAGAGGATGACCAAAAAAGATTTATACAAGCTACCTTTAAATGGAAAAGAAAAAAAATTACTATTATGAATGGATATTTTCCTCAGGGAGAAAATAGATCACATGAAACCAAGTTTCCAAAAAAAATAAAATTTTATGATGATTTAGAAAATCACATCAAAAAGCTTAAAAAAGTTGAAGAGAATTTGATTGTAATGGGCGATTTTAATGTTGCTCCTACAGAATTAGATATTGGGATAGGGGAACAAAATGTAAAGAGGTGGTTACGCGAAGGAAAAACAGCATTTCTTCCAGAAGAAATCGAAATGTGGAATAAAATTAAAGACTTAGGTTTTGTAGATTCATGGAGAAAACAAAATCCTGAAGAGGGATCAATATATTCATGGTTTGATTACCGCTCAAGGATGTTTGATGATGATCCAAAAAGGGGATTGCGAATTGATCACATACTATTATCAGAAAATATAGAGCATGCGATACTGAATACTGGAATAGACTACTCTGCTAGAGCGATGGAAAAACCATCGGATCATTGCCCAATTTGGCTAGAATTAAAATAAATTTTTTAAGAAATTTTCTTTTTTCTTTTTGATTGAAAAAATTTTCTAAGCATATCTGAGGATTGCTCTTGCAAGTGCCCTCCGCTAGAAAGTACTTTATGATTAAGATGATCTTTATATAGAAATTGATCAATTGACTCAATAGCTCCTGTCTTTAACTCATGCGCGCCAAAATATAGAGATTTTATTCTCGCATCTATTATTGCTTTAGCACACATATGACAAGGCTCAAGAGTTACATAGATGTCACAGCCGTTTAATCTATAATTCTTCATATATTGACTTGCTTGATTAATTGCATTGATTTCTGCGTGAGAAGAAACTGAATTTTTTGCTATTACTTGGTTGAAACCCCGACCGATAATTTCTCCATTATTTACAACTATTGCGCCTACTGGGACCTCATCATTGTCAAATGCCAGTTTAGCCATATTCATGGCTTCAATCATAAAATAATTAATATAATTATTATCTACAGACAAATTTTAATTAGATTTTTTATAGAAATTTTGCCCATTCATTAAGCGGTCTTCTTTCTGATTTTAAAGAGTTAACTGCAGCAGTGTCATCCCCATATCCTATTGCCATTCCGCAAAACAATATATCGCTTTCTTCCGCTTTTACAAATTTTGAAACACTATCATGTTTTATTGACCAAGCCTCTTGAGCGCAAGTATCTAAACCAGCTTCTTTTGCTAGTAACATAAAAGTTTGCAAGAACATTCCTAAATCAGACCATTGAGGCGGTCCCATTTGACGATCTACATAACAAAAAAAAGCACAGGGCGCTCCAAAGAATCTAAAGTTCTCCATAACTTGTGCAATCCTAGCATCTTTGTCCTCTCTTCCTATACCCAACAGTTCGTACATTTGCTCGCCTAATTCAAATCTAGAAGTTCTATATGGCTCTTTTAACTTTGGGGGATAAATTTCATAAGCCGGAACTTCAGGCTCAGTCCAGTTTTCTTGAAACTCAAGAAAATCTTTCATTGAAGAGTTATTGATAATAAATACCTTCCAAGGCTGGAGGTTGCCCCCAGATGGAGCTCGTGATGATTTTTCAAGCAACTTACCAATTAAATCATTTGAAACTTCTCTAGATAAAAATGATCGAGTTGAGTTTCTTGATTTAACAGCTTCACTAACGTTCATGAATAAATTTTACATTAAAATCAAAGACTGTATTTAGACTTTTTTAATTATGGCTCAATATTTTCTAAAAATTTAAGATAATCATAGGCTTCTTTTATCTAGGCTTCCCAATAAGTTAACTTGCTGTGAACAATCCCAACACAAAATTCATTCATACAAAAAAAAGCCCTATCCAGTCTCAAATTGCTAATAAATCAGAGCTTATGCAAAGCTTGCATAAATACCTTATGTGGATTGATAAGAACAAGTATAATATTCAAACCGTAAAATGATAATTAAAGACTTTCTTGCTAGGTGCCATTGATTTTAAAATTGCTTTCAAGAAAATCTTTAAAAATGGGCATACAAATTTTTTAAGCAAGCCAACCTATGAAAATTACAATTTTTAGCAGCAATCAACCTAGACATTTAAACCTTGCTAGAGAGTTTTCTAAAATCTCAGATGAAGTCTTTTTTATAAGTGAGGTTAATACAATTTTTCCTGGGCAGGTTGATGACTTCTTCAAGAAATCTGAGGTGATGCAATCATATTTTCAATATGTTATTAAATCTGAAAAATGTATATTTGGAGATATTGAGTTTTTGCCTAGCAATGTTAAAACGTTATCTATAAAAAATGGTGACTTGAATAGGTTGGATAAATCTCAGTTAAGTGAGGCGCTATGCTCTGATCTATATGTTGTATTTGGTGCTAGTTATATCAAGGGATGGTTAATTGACTATTTAGTTGAGCAACGAGCAATAAATATCCACATGGGCATTTCTCCATATTATAGAGGGTCTTCCTGCAATTTTTGGGCACTTTACGATAATAATCCCAGCTATGTTGGAGCAACAATCCATCTTCTAAGCAAAGGATTAGATAATGGGGATATGTTTTTTCATTGCATACCTAAGCTGAAAGCAAGTGATAGTCCTTTTGACTTTACCATGCGCTCAGTGCTAGTTGCACATCATGGGCTTGTTGAATCAGTGAATAATAAGACAATATTTGATATTCCAGCTATTAAACAAGATCAATCACAGGAAATTCGTTACACCAAAAATCAAGATTTTAATAATGAGGTAGTTTGTGAATTCCTACAAAGAGAAATGCAGCTTGATTCAGAATCATTCTCATATCCAAAATTACTTAACCCAATATTTCTTTAGCTAGCTTGGTGCATCTTCAACACAACTGTTAACTTATTTGCTGAATCTTTAAATTTGGATGCTGGTGCTAACCATTATAATTCAACGATTCTCAATTGCGCTCTTGAAAATTTAAATGGAAAAATTACCTATTTTTTAAAGATGAATTTTGAAATATATATTTTCCTACAAAATTTGAGCCTTCAAAATTTAAATGATTTCTATCACGATACATAATTGTCCCGTCAATTATCATGTGACATTGCAATTCGTCACAAAATAAATTTGAAAGATTAACTATCTCAATATTACGTTTATTGGAAATCTCCTTTAAAACATCTAAGTATTTTAGTTGGGGTGTAAATTTTTCAACTCCAATTGAGCAAACATTCGGAATAGATTCTTTTATATAAAAGCAATTTGATGCATCAATATGATAATAGGGTATGTCAGTAATAATAATAATTTTTTTTCCTGAAGATTCAAACTCATCTATAGTTTCCTCAACCTTCATATATAGCATTTCTGGGCCTAAATCTTTGTATCTATAGGCCCAAAATGCTGAATAAATTATTGTATCTATATCATTATTATTTTTAAGATAATCAATATAATCATCAAATTTTTCTTCACCTTTAAAGGCATCTCCACTTATATTTGGAGAGATCAAGTTGCTTTTAAGGTTATTGGCCAACCCAACAAATAGATGTTCTGCATGACTATCACCAAACAAAGCAACTTTAGGCTTCCCAGCAAGAGATTGATAGCATCTATGCTGGGAATCAAAAATTTCTGCTTTGGCCAAAATAAATTTATCTTCACATTTTAAGAAGTTCTGATTCATGGCTGAAAAAAAATCTTCTTGCCCAACATTTCCGTTCAATATTTGTGGGTTTACCTTTGTAAAAGCTTCATTAAATTTAATTGCCATTAAGCCCATTCCAGTAAAGAATAAGAGTCCTGATAATGAAAAAACAAAAATTTTGCGTCTGGATATTAATTCTTTATCTCTAAATGGTTTTTCAATATATTTCCAAGTTAGAAATGACAGAGGAAATACGCTGATTAACAAAATTATTTTTAATAGTATTGATAGTTCATCATTTAATTGATGTCTAGCAAAAACTAGGATTGGTTGATGCCACAGATATAAACTGTAAGAAATCAAGCCTATACTTACTAATGGTTTGCTACTTAGAAATTTATTTGTGAGAGTATCTTTAGTTGCAAAAACGATTATTAGCACAACGCCAAGTGTTGGCAATAGTGAAATCAAGCTTGGAAAAGGAGTAGTCTCGTTGAAAGATAAAATAGCAAAAAAAATTATCGCCACTCCAAAGAGGCTTAGAAAATTATTTATATAACTTTGTTGAGGGACAATATTATATTTAAGATAAAAGGCTGTAAAAACACCTAACAGTAATTCCCAGCCCCTCATTGGTAATAAATAAAAAGATGCGCTTGGCATGTTTCTTGATCCCCATTCTGCAAAAAGTAAACTTCCTAGAAAAACAAATGATAAAGTGATAATTATTTTACTTTTACCAAATCTCCAAAAAACTATCAGAAAAATAGGGAACAAAACATAAAATTGCTCCTCAATGGCCAAGCTCCAAGTATGAAGAAGAGGTTTTAATTCAGCCGCGGTATCAAAGTAACCCCCTTCCCACCAAAAAAGAACATTAGAAAGAAAAAATGTGACAGATATTAAACTTTGACCAAAGTTATTTAAATTATATGGAACTAACCATAACCAAGCAAAAGGAATAGAAAAAAACATTACACAAAATAATGCTGGTAAAATCCTCCTAGCTCTTCGCTCGTAGAATGTTAGGAGTGAAAATCTCTCAATAGAAAGCTCATTAATTATAATATTTGCAATTAAATACCCGCTGATTACAAAAAAAATATCTACTCCAACAAATCCACCTTGGAAAAACTGGAATCCTGCATGAAATAGGAGAACTGGTAGAACGGCTAGAGCTCTTAGGCCATCTATTTCTGGTCTATACATATATTTTTAAATTGAAATGTAACTTTAAATTAGTTAATTAAAATTGATTATATTCTAATAAAGTTCAAATAAAATCAATCGATTTCTTAGGGGTTTTGTATAGAAAACCTATCCCCCCAACAATCGAATGTAAGAATTATTTTTCTAACTTGAGAAGATCCTTTTTTCTGTTAAATATTTACTTTGAAGCATAATAATTTTTATGATTTCATTTGTTTGAGTATGTTAATGTGATCCTCTCTAGGTATCTCTAACTTACTTTTAATAGTTCTAGGATTAAAGCTTGATCTAAATCCAATTTGAATGCCCAGCTTCGATAAAATTGAAAGAGTCTCGTTATTGTAATCTCCACAAGGATGAGACATCGAGACTATATTTCCAAGAAGCTTTGAGAGATGATTATAATTAAGCATATATTCTTTATTTTGATCATCATAAGAAAGTTTACTTATCTTGGTAGGGTGGCTGAATGAATGAAGCCCAACTTCATGTCCATTTTCAGAAATTTCTTTTAGATGGGCTTCTGACATCCATAGATTATTTACTATCTCTTCACTTGAAAAATTTTTCCTTTCCATAAGTTGCTGCATAAAATTGTTATAAATATTTTGGTTTAAAAATTGATCTCTTAAGTAACGAAACCATTTATCATTTTCTGTATAAAATGAATAAGATGAAAGATAGTCTAGTTCAGAAAATTGTGACCTATGGTCTGTAAACTCATCACTAAAATTGCTTTCAACTAAAGCAAAAAAATCTTGATAAAATTCATCAGTATTCTCGTAAGCATTTGTTCTGAAGTATCTAAAAATCTCTAATTTATCAGGCTGGCCTGTAAAAACAGATGAGTAAACGAAGAAAAATGCTCCTAAACTTCTATCATTAAGAACGGGTAAAGCAACATCATACTGACACAAAAGAGCATCATCAAAAGATAAACAAATATCTTTTGATCCTAACTGACCTTCATTTAGTCTGTTTAAGTATTCTTTGGCACCCAAAAGATTAAATTTACTGTCAAGCCAATCTAACATTTGCGAAAACTCAAAAGAACTTAGACTTCCTTGAGATTTCAAATGATCTTCATTATGGAAATGATGGAACATTACAGAGTGCGTATGATTCATAAAATTTTTTATTGCTTTATCAGCTCATATAATAACAAAAAGTTTGCATCTAGTTTGCATCATTGCATTCCCACTCAATAGTCTCATATTTACAAACTTACCAAGTTCTCCTATAGTTCGCTCATGAAACCAATTAATTTTTTCCCAAGATTCAATAATTTATCTTGTGAGTCATTAAATGTTGATTTTCATTTGCATTCTACCTGGTCTGATGGAGTGAATACTATTTCAGAAATTATAAATGGTGCTCAAAATAATCGAATAAATTCAATTGCAATTACTGATCATGTTCGTAAAGAGTCCGTGTATTTTAATAATTATGAGAGCGAAATAAAATCTTTAAATAGTGAATGTGACTTAAATATTTACGTTGGCTTTGAAGCTAAGATTGCAGACTTTACTGGAAATATAGATGTTAAAGATGATTTAGTTAAAAGAGCCGATATTGCTATAGCTAGTGTACACAGATTCCCATTAGGAAATAGATTATACGCAGCATCGGATTTTAAAAAAGAAGTTGCCCAAGAAATAGAGCTTGAATTAAGTTTGGCAGCATTGAATAAAGGTGGCTTTAATGTACTTGGACATGCTGGAGGTATGTCAATGGCTCACTTTAGAGAATTTCCACCTAATTTTTATGAAGAAATTATAACAAAATGTCTTCAGAATGAAATTGCGTTTGATCTGAGTGGTAGATATCACATAAAAACACTTGATGTGCTTTATCCATTGTTAAAAAAGCACAATCCTTTTATCTCTATTGGATCAGATTCACATAATATAAGACCTATTGGTAACTGGAATAAACGACTAAAAGAAGATTTGTTATGAGTGTTATTGCTGTTACTGGGACTGGATCGTTGTTTGGTCAGGCCATTATTAAATCAATCAAAAGCTCACCTTTTAAAAATAATACGCTGGTAGGAATAGATTATTTTAGTGACACAGTTGGGTCGTATTGGGTAGACGTTAACTTTGTATTGCCAGATATTCTGGATGACAATATAACTGATTCTATGTGGCTGGATAATATATTATCAATAATCCAAGAAAATAAAGTTGAAGTTATATTTATAGGAGTTGATTTTGAATTACCTTTATTTGCTAAGTATAAAAATCATATTGAAAGCACAACCTCTTGCATAGTTATTGTTAGTGATGAAAAAACAGTTAGCATTGCAGATGACAAATACCTAACTTACAAATTTTTGGAAAGTAATAATTTCAGTCATCCTTTAACTTTCTTAAAGTCAGAAATCGATGATGCGCTTGATGCAAAAAAAATCCATTTCCCTTTGATTGTTAAACCAAGAAAGGGTTTTAGAAGTGTAGATGTTTATCTTGTTAATGATAGGGCAAAATTACATGATAGGATGAACAGCATAGAAAATCCCATTATCCAGGAATATATTGGGAATGAGCAGACTGAATATACCTGTGGAGTGATTGCTTTTAATGGCAATGTTAAGCAAAGTATAGCTTTAAAGAGAAGCTTAAAAGACGGAAATACAATTACAACATATTTAAGTCATAAATTTCCAATAGTAATTAAAGATTACATAGAGAATGTGTCAAAGAAATTAAATCATTTCGGTGTTTGCAATTTTCAGCTCAGAATTGATGAAGGAATTCCAAAAATATTTGAAATAAATGCTAGACACTCTGGGACAACATATATTAGATCTATTTATGGCTTTAATGAAATAGAGTATATATTGGAGTATTTATTACATAAAAGAGAAATCAATTTTAAAATAAAGGAAGGTATAGTTAAAAGATATTTTGATGAGTTTTTTGTAGAATATGAAGAATGAATATATTAGTTACCGGTTCGAATGGCTTTATAGGTCAGCATTTAGTTAAAGAAATAAAAAATAGATATAAACTCTATCAGCTTATAAATGGTAATAAATATAACTTACATAATAATAAAATTACTGCAAATTTATTAAATATCAATCATATTAAATTTCTTTTAAAAGAAGAACTTAAAATAGACGTAGTAATTCATTTGGCTGCAAAAATGTGTACTACAAATAATAATAAAGATTTTTCTTTATTGAATGAAAATATTAAGATTTATGAAAATTTAGTATTAATCATCAATAAAATTAGGCCTAAAAAAGTAATTAATTTTTCATCGACTGCTGTTTATCCTAATATTGATGGTGAATATTTAGAGAGTTCAGAAATAAGGCCATCTATTAACAATGATTGTTTATATGGCTTAGCTAAATTCTGTGGAGAGAATATTCTTGATAGTCTTTGTGAGGGGATCGATATTGCTCATTTACGAGTATCACAAGTTGCTGAAAATAACAGAAGTGATAGGGTTTTTGAAGTAATGAAAAAAGAACTTTTTGAAAATAATAAAATTACAGTCTATGGAAATGGCAATAGGATTAGTGGTTTTATAGGAATTAACACACTCATAAAAAAAATTAATTTCTTTTTAGAAAATGATATAAAAGGTATATATAACACTAGTGAATATAATTTGTCATATAAAGATTTAGCATCAAATCTAATAAGTGAATATGGCGATCAAAAATCTAGTATTAGCTATATAGATAGTGGCGTTTCATCAAAAGTTATAATTAATAGTGAAAAATTGAAAAAAACTGAGCAGCAACATGGTCTGTAATATATGTAACGCTACAAATTATTTCAATATACTTGATAAAGTTTCTATACCTATTTGGACCGGCTCAAGTGAAATGGAAGCAGCAAGATTCCCTTGTAAAATTAGCCAATGTACTGAATGTGGGCATGTGTATGAAAATATATCAGAAGAATTATCAATAAAATTATCTGATATATATAGTTTTGGGCATGCTTTTGTAAGCACACCTCCAAGTGACCAGAACTGGGGCTTTGAAAGGGCAAAGGCTTTTTTAGATCGAATTAATTATATTGATTATAGTTCAGCAATTGAGATTGGTTGCGCAGATGGCTATTTGCTAAGATTTTTAGAGAAACAAGGTTATACAAAGCTTATAGGGGTTGAGCCATCACTACCAAAAAGCAGCAAAATAGGTAATATAGAATTTATTAAGGCTTTTGCAAGTCCTGACACTATTCTAGAAAGAGTAGATTTAATTTTTGCAAACGCAGTTTTTGAGCACATTGAAGATATTAACTCAGTATTACAATTTGTTAAAAATAATTTAAAACCAACAGGTGAACTTTTTTTTGCAGTTCCTAATGCCGAAGCTCAATTAGAGACTGGCGATGCTGCACTTTTTATTCATGAGCATGTTCATTATTATACTAAAAATAGTATCAATTATCTTTTGGCAAAAAATGGCTTTAAATCCAAGTCGATTGTTCAAGAACTTGATGTAATCTATGTGAGTGCAATTATAGATGAAAAAATATCTTTACCATTAAATCCAATTAATATGTACAGTAATTATTCAAATTTGCTAAGCACTGGATTGGCTAAATTAAGAGAAATTATGATTAGTCATAACAACATTATTATTCATGGTGCAACAAACAAACTAAATAACATCATAGGCTGGTCAGAAGATAAATATTCATTTACATTGGTAGACAATGATGAGGTAAAGCTTAACCAGTTCTTCTTTGGTCAAAAGGTTAAAAGCATTAATGACTTGGATTTAACTGATTATGATTGTGTAGTCATTGTTCCAACTGCATACTTTAATAGCATTAGAGATCAATATCTTGATTTAGGCTTTTCTGGAAAAATTTATCAAGCATAATGAAAAATAAGGTTTTTATAATTACTGAGGCGGGAGTTAATCATAATGGCAGCATCGATATTGCAAAGAAACTAATCGATGTAGCTTTATCGGCAAGAGCAGATGTAGTCAAGTTTCAGACTTTCAAAACTGTAGGCGCTTTGTTTCTTCAACAGTCAGTTGACAACGTGGATTAGGTTTTTCAATTCGTTCTTCCAGTAACTTACGGAAGTTACCACTTCCTTTCTTTTGATTGTCGAACCACTCGCTCACTTAAGAACCCTGGTTAATCTACTTTTACCAAATAGTTTATTAAGACGCTTTGCCAAAAGGAAATTCATTACAGTCATATCGAGGTAAAAACTGTATTGATGAAGTTAAATCTTCATCACAGATATCTCGGGATTCGACATTGAAAGAGAATGCCACCTCATTCTTAGCCAAAGTATTTACTGTTTCATCATTGAACGAGTGAAAACCACCATATGGATGGCAGTAAGTTTTCACATTAAGCTGAAGGTTTGAATATAAAAAGTTAAATGAATTTTTAATTTCCTCGTTCTGCTCTCTTTTATTAAGCTTGCTCATAACAGGGTGAGATACAGTATGAGAACCTATTAAATTCCCACTCTGCTGCATTTTAATCAGCTTTTCAATTGGAACATAAAACTCAGAAGTGTGGAATACATAATTCAATTTATGCGCAACTTCATCAATTAAATGTTCGCGAAAATCATAGCTTACGAAGTAGTTTAGAATTCTTTTGAATTCGGATATCCCTTCGTAATTGTCTTGATTTTTATATGTTTGTTTACGAAACCCCTCACGCTTTTCGTCGGGTATCATTTCTTCTTTTAGAAATACCTTAAGAGTAGATAAAAGCTCTATTCCGCTATAAGCGCCGCACAGCAAGTGTATGCGGTGAACATCAAGTACTTTTTCCTTCTGATAAGGTTGCGTCGGAACATAAAAAATACCCCATAAGTTTCGCTTAGTTAGAATCTTATAAACGTAATCGTAGTGACAAGAAATTGCATCATCAAATGTCAATATAACTTTACCCTCAGCACTCCCTAGTTTTTTTTCTCTTAAAGCATTAAGCCATTCATCCTTAGATGCAAATCCAAATTTATCTTGGAAATAATCTAATTGCTTTTCAAAATTTTTAACATCAAGAAATCGAAAGTTTGGCAAACTAGGATCAAAGCTCCTAACATAGTGATAGGTTATAGCTTTCATGCCATGCCTTTAATATTGGTTTCAAAAAATTCATCAATAGTTTTTGACCTGTCGTTTTCGTAACTTTCCATCAATACTTGTAAAGCATTTTTGTCGATATCAGTTGTTGATCTAGATTTCAAAGGTGCAAGTATTCGATCCCCAGTGTCGTAAAACACCTTTAAATCTTGTTTGCCATGATCAAATTGACTGAAGTTATAGAGCAATACGTCTGAGTTGTCAGTGATATCGTCTATCGCTTGTAGGGTGTCGTTGACAATTTTGAAATTCGGTATTTGCGCTTGAAAAGTACCGCTGATATTTTCAAACATGGAATTTAAAAAATCGACATGATATTGGTCTAAATACAATGTCCTTTTAATATCTCTCGAATATAGAAATTTCACCAATTTTAAATGTAAACCCTCACTTCTATTCGCGGATGTTAGCTGAGCGTTGTAATCAAAAAAATGCGTCAACACTTTAGATTGTGTCGATGAATTAATCGTGGTGTTGCTCTTTATTGCCGTTTCAAAATATTCATCCCTAATTTTTTGTTGAGCCACCTCACTATCGTTTATAAATAATTTAATACTTGAAATGTCAGTGCGCTTGAACCAAGAATCATTTACAACCAAAATATCAGCATTAGTTCTGCCGAAGCAACACAAGGCATCAAGGCAAGTAAATACAATTGGCTCATTGTTATCATTAAATGACGTGTTAATTAAAATCGGTACTCCAGTGATCTTATAAAATTCAGTTAGGACCTCATGCACACGCCCGTTGTCTTGCGTTACCGTCTGAACCCGAGCTGTTCCATCAACATGAACTATCGCAGGCGCTTCATTTTTTGCTTTATCACGGCACATAGGAGCCTGCAGCATGTAAGGGTGATTGTCCGTTGGATGGATAAAATATTCGTTGAAGTGTTCCTTAAGAATCATTGGCGCAAAGGGACGGTAACCCTCCCGATGCTTAATTTTCTCATTCATTATCTCTTTCATTTTGGCTGATCGAGGGTCTGCCAGAAAGCTGCGATGACCAAGTGCTCTAGGGCCAAGCTCAATACCATCCTGATAGAAACTCACTATTTCTCCATCAGCAATTCTTTGAGCAATAACTTTCGCTGAGAAATCTTGAGGATTGACTGCATGATCAGCCAAGATTTTTTCGTAAGGAGAGGCAACGCGACTAAAAAGAGGAGCACCATCCTCCGAAAAAGGCTTCGAAAGTTTTTCAATCGATTCCTTACTTGAAATAACTTGTGCCCACTCGCATGTATCCTGCTCTGCGCCATATAGTGCTAAGCCTATCGGTATTCCTGTGTCCCCTGAGGCAGGATACACAAATAGCTGATTAACACTGTCTAAATTCTGGATAATACCATTTGCTACACAGTTTAGTGCTACCCCTCCTGCGAGGCAAACATTGGAAATACCTGTTCTTTGAACTGCTTCTTTCACTAAATGCACAAGGCATCTTTCAGTCTCCTTCTGAAGATTATATGCCATGCGCGTAAAGTAAGGATCATAGATTTGCTGTTTATCAGTACAAGTATTAAGACTTATCCTCAAAGCCTTATCTGGCGAGCGTCTCATTTGTAGGCTGTAATCCACTGTCAATCCGTCATAATCACCCTCGAAGCTTGGGAGCATATTGTCGATTTCGTCAGCACCAGCTCCATAAGGCGCAAGCCCCATAGTCTTTCCCTCTTCTCCACTCGCAAAACCAAGTTTTTTGGTTACCATGCTGTAGATAGAACCTATGCCTGTTCCACTCTGTTGATGCAGAAGCTTTATGCCGTTATGCCTATTGGCGCTGTAAATCGAATGCGTTTGGTTGTCCGACCCAAGGCCATCTACTATGATTACCGTTGCGTCTTCAAAACCTGACGGATAAAACGCAGTGTATGCATGTGCTAAGTGATGAGATTTTATGAAACTTATTCGTTCAGGATTAATTTTCATTTTTGATCTGATAAAATCGCCTGCGAGCAATCTATAATTGTTGCTTGTACGAAAAAATGTCTTTTCATTCATATAATCCAAAATAAAACGATCAACTTGGTCAATTTTTATTCCAAAGTGATTAAGGCAGTATTCAATGGATCGTATTGGAAATTGATAGGATTTTTTGCGCCGAGAAAGAAAGCCTTCCTCAGCGAAAATATATTCAAAATTACCATTTTCGATCTTCACAAGAGCGGCACCAGGGTCGTGACTACAAAAATTCATAAAACCCATAAAATATTTTGGTGCTGACATTAGTGTTTTTCCTTTTTAACTTTCAAGTAACTGTATGAAAAAAGACTAAGGAAATCAATGATTGATTTCTGAGTGTGAAACAAATGTGTATGTCATTAAATCAATGACTTACACAGGAAAAACTACTCCCACTCAATAGTTGCTGGTGGCTTGCTAGAAATGTCATAAACCACCCTGCTAACTCCCTCTAACTCATTCACAATTCTATTTGAGACATGCGCCAAGAAATCGAATGGAAGTCTTGCCCAAGTAGCAGTCATGAAATCCACTGTCTCAACTGCTCTAATAGCTATCACATCTGCATATCTCCTCTCATCACCAACAACTCCAACTGATTTGATTGGAAGAAATGCGCAAAATGCTTGACTTACTTGATCGTATAAGCCTGCCTTAATTAACTCCTCTATGAATATGGCGTCAGCATTTTGAAGAGTTAAAACTTTTTCTTGGGAAATCTCTCCCAAAATTCTTACTCCTAGTCCTGGGCCTGGGAATGGATGCCGATTTAACATTAGCAATGGCAGGCCAAGCTCGGATCCCATTTTCCTGACCTCATCCTTAAATAAATCACGTAAAGGCTCCACTAATTTCATCTTCATATCATCAGGAAGACCTCCAACATTATGATGCGATTTAATCACCCTAGCCTCTTTAGATTCTGATTCAGAAGATTCAATTACATCAGGGTAAATGGTGCCCTGTGCTAAAAAATTAATCTCATCTTTTAACTTAGCAGCCTCATTATCAAAAACATCAATAAAAGTTCTACCAATAATTTTTCTTTTCTGCTCTGGATCTGAAATGCCCTTAAGGTGTCTATAAAAAACTTTCTTTGCATCAACGACTAATAAATTTAAATCCATCTTATCTTTGAATAAATTTTCTACATCTTCAGCTTCATTTTTTCGGAGCAATCCATTATCAACAAAAACGCAAATCAGATTCTTTCCGATCGCTTTATCCAATAGCATTGCTGTAACAGATGAGTCTACTCCGCCTGATAAACCAAGTAATACTTTTTGATCTCCTACTTTTGCTTTAATCTCATTTATTCGTTGCTCAATAAGATTTTCCATTCTCCATTGGGCTGCGCATTTGCATATCTTGAATGTAAAATTTTCTAATACAGCATTGCCCTCTTTAGTATGGGTAACCTCAGGATGGAACTGCAACGCATAAATAGGTTTTTGGACATGCTCCATAGCAGCTATCGGAGCTGATTTAGTTGAGGCAATTAAATTAAATTCATCTGGTAGAGTTGATACATGATCTCCATGACTCATCCAAACATCAACTGAAGAGCCAGAGCCAAAGCCATCAAAAAGCAAAGATGGTTTTTCTAGAACAATTTGAGCATGGCCAAATTCTTTATTTTTTGAGGAAGAAACTTGCCCTCCAAATTGCTCTGCAAGAGTTTGCATCCCGTAACAAATACCTAGAACAGGCAAATCTAATTCAAAAATAATCTCAGGGATTCTTGGAGTATTAGATTCGGTAACTGATTCAGGGCCTCCAGATAAAATTACTCCCGTGGGATTAAGAGATCTAATTTTTTCAGTTGAAACATCCCAAGGAAGTATTACCGAAAACACATTCAACTCTCTGATTCTTCTTGCAATAAGTTGAGTGTATTGAGAGCCAAAGTCCAACACCAAAACAGTATCAATATTTTTCTTATCTAAAGAGAGATTTTTAGAGTTGCTCATACTTAATAGTGAATGAATTTATATTATAAAGGAAACTATATTAATTTTTTTTTAAGATATAAAAGGTTTAATTTTATTAACAAGCTCAGAAAGCTCAGGCTTAAACTCAATAATTTCATCCATGGACAAACCTTCAAGCTCATGAGGAAAGACGAGCCATTTCTCGGTTTCATGAATGTAAAAGTCAGGTTTTCTATCTGTTTTATTTTTCTTTGGTTTGAAGTATGGGGTGGCTACTTTGATTTCAGGTGTATTTTTCTTACAAGCAGTTTGAAGATCAAAAATTATTTTTTGAATGGATATGCCCGTATCATGAACATCATCAACTATTAAAAGAGAATCTTCGGATTCAACCTGCTTGATAATATAGTTCAAACCATAAACTTGGACCTGATTATCTCTCTCATCTATTCCTTTATAATGAGAAGTGCGAATTGCAATATGATCTGAAGATAGACCGAGGACATCTAAAAACTCCTGAACAGCTATACCAATTGGGGCTCCGCCTCTCCAAACGCCAATAATATAATTTGGGCGGTAACCACTTTCGTAAACTTGCCAGGCAAGCTTAAAAGAGTCTCTTAGCAACTCATCTGCTTGTATAAATAGCTTATCCATGTTGAATTGTATCAAATAAAGATTTGGCCATCTAAAAGGGTTGTCTAGTTTATGAATTATTTAATAATTCATGCTCAAGCGAGCCATATACTGCCTAGGTGGAATTAACTCTAGGCCTGTTGCAGCAACACCAAACACATCTGTCATGCTTGAATTTATTCCATCTTCATCAGTTGCATTAAGTATCATCAAATCTAATCCCCACTTGTCGCCAAC
>Ga0315315_10002865_pt1 | contig 15756 bp, 13 predicted proteins | sample M140m3416metaG_FD_203699 | JGI IMG/M metagenome (GOLD analysis project Ga0315315, IMG submission 203699) | Ammonia-oxidizing marine archaeal communities from Monterey Bay, California, United States - M1 40m 3416 | ecosystem: Environmental > Aquatic > Marine > Intertidal zone | place: USA...
AAATAAACCATTTTTTCAACCGGTTGTTTCGCTTTTAGCATTTTAGAAAATATAGGCAATAGCAACCCCGCGAACAAGAAGCCTATCATATTAATGGCTTCGAAAAAACGAAATCCTTGCGCGTATATGGCTGATTCTCTGGCACCATTTGGCAGCATTCTTTCAATCATAACGCTGTCTGATCGGTAATATATCATCATCAATAAAATGAGCAATGCATACGGAAGACTTTGCTTTAATATAGTAATTGAAAAAGCCATGTCAAATTTTGGCTTTACTATGCCTGTTTGTCGTAAAACAAGTAACCCCGCTAAAATAGCGGTAAAAAGATAGGCTCCGGTTTGTGCGTATATAAACCATTCTATTTGAAATGGTTGATTTGTGACTCCTCCCCAAAGAAGAACAGAACAAATTCCAATTAATAGAATTCTATCCATTACTGAAATAATACTATCTTGCTTGAATAGTAATAACCCAGAAAGATTGGATCTAAAATAAAGTATAAAGGCCACCAATATTTGGTTAATACCTAAAATTACAAGTAATTTTATTTGAAAAGAGGAATAACCAAGAATAAATCCACTCAATAGTATAATCATCATATAACCCAACGAAAGGACTCCTCTAAGTGTAATTATTCCTGCAAAATGCTTTTGGAGTAATTGCTTGTTTTGAGCTATATTTCTAGTGTTGTAATTAATTACACCTAAGTCAAGAAAAATATTTAGAATAAAAGTAAATCCAATGAGCGCAAAATATTCTCCATACCTACCAGGAGTCGTTTCTTCCACTCTTTTGAGCACTTCTGCATCTATTCCTAAAATATAGAAAGGTTTAACCAATAAGTTAAGCAACAAAAGAAGTGCGAGGTTGGTAATGAATTTTTTTTGCATAGTTAGCCCACCGGTATAGTTTGTCAAAAATAAAGAAAAGAATGCATAAACTCAGGTCTTTATTCTCTTATGGATGAGCAATGTCTCTTGTGTAACAGATATTGCTAAATAATTGAACGAATGATTTTTATTTCTAAGAAATTACGGGAATACTTGATTGTTAGCGTTTTTAGGGTTAGAATCTAAAGTGAGTGATAAAGAGATTTATTGTAAAATCAAAAAGGGTATTATATTTGCCTCATCATATAGCAAAACACACACTATGAAAAATTGGATTAAAACAGCCGCAATGGTATCTACTTTGTTTATAAGCGCATCATTGTTCGCTCAAAACCCTGGATTTCACGATGTGAAAGTTACTGAATTTGAAAAACTAGCAAAGGCTGGAAAAGGTGTCATTCTAGATGTAAGAACTCCGAAAGAATATGCTGAAGGACATGTAAATGGTTCTTTAAACATGAATTATTTTGACAAAAATTTTAAAAATCAAGTAGGTAAGTTAGATAAAGCTAAGCCTGTTTATGTTTATTGTCATTCCGGAGGAAGAAGCTCGAAAGCAATGAATATAATGAAAAGTCAAGGATTTAAGACAATATACAATTTGACCGGTGGATATGCGGCTTGGAAGAACTTCCGCAAGTAAAAAAGATCGTCAATAAGTTGAAAAACCTAATCTTCAAGATATACTCTGACAACTCTTTCTGAAATAGATGTCATCACTTCGTAGGAAATTGTGCTCATTTCTTCAGCTAAATCTGCAATTGGTCTTTCTGGCCCAAAAATTATTACTTCATCCCCTTCTTTACATTCTATATCGGTAACATTAATAAGCGTCATATCCATACAGACGTTGCCAATAACTGGGGCTAATTTTCCATTTACTAGAACGTGTCCCTTCCCATTACTCAAGCTGCGGCTAAATCCATCTGCATAACCAATAGGAATTACAGCAATTGTTAAATCCTCTTCTGCAAAACCACTCCTGCCATAGCCTATTGTGGATTCTTTAGGCGTGTTTTTTATTTGAGTAATAATTGTTTTTAACCTGCCAACTGGCTCAAGATTCTTTAAAGAAGATGAGTTACCATAAACACCTATCCCTAACCTAACCATATCAAACTGATGTTCGGGAAAGTTTTCAATGCCCGCTGAATTCAAAATGTGTTTTTGAACCGAATAGCCCAAGCCTTTTTCTAGTTTATTTGCCCAGGTCTTAAATAGTTCTATTTGTTGATTAGTAAAGTCATTGTGTTTCGATTTATCACTCCCTGCCAAATGACTAAATATACTTTTTACACGGACTTCAGGTTGGCTCATGATAATAGAAATAATATTGTCAATTTCTTCTTCAATAAACCCGAGGCGATTCATTCCAGTATCTAGTTTAAGATGAATAGGGTAATCTTTCTTTCCTAAATCAATCAATTTTCTTATGAAACTATCAATCTGCTTAAAACTAAAAATAGATGGTTCTAGTTCATTTTTAATTATATCATTAAAAGAACTTCTTTCAGCATTCATAACTAGAATAGGTAAATCGATTCCCTCACTCCGCAAATCTAATCCTTCGTCAGTATAGGCCACACCTAAATAGTCAACATTGTTGTGCTGTAGAATCTGGCCTATCTCTTTAATGCCGGCACCATAACCAAAAGCTTTAACCATTACCAATAATTTAGTTGCCGGATTCAATAAACTTTTATAAGTTTTAATATTATGGCTAATAGCATTAAGATTTATTTCTAATACTGTTTCATGTGTTTTTGCTTCTAGTAATTGGCCAATTTCTTCAAACCGAAACTCGGATGAACCTTTGATTAAAATAACTGTATCTTTTACTTTGTTTATTTCTAAATCTTTGATGTATTGATCGGTGCTCTCATAAAAATATCCTTTATTAAAAAGGCTTCGGTTTATCATCATTTCCTTTCCAATTCCAATAAAATTGTCAATATTTCTCTGATTAACCAATTCAGCAATGTCATGGTATAAATCGATAGATTTCGTTTTGTCTTGCTTGATGTCAGAAAGAATTAGATGCCTTTTCTTAGACTTGTCATGACGATCTAGGTAGTTTAGAACAATTCTCAGTGAAGCGACATCAGCATTGTAATTATCCAAAATTAGAATATTGTCATCCTTCCCTTTTCTTGTTTCTAGCCTAAAGGCTATTTGCGGTAAGGATGCAGTTTTAGAGGTGATAAAGTTTATTTCAATGCCAAATTTTAATAGCAAAGCAATGCATGATAATGAGTTTTGAATTGCAGCTTGATCGAAAAAGGGAATTTGATATTTAATAGTTAAACCATTCCAACTTGCCTTTATCTTACTGTGCTTACCTTTCTTTTCAATATGAAGGTCTGCAAATTTATCTTTATCATCGATATACGTATATTCACAGTTATTAAATAGTATTTTTTTTTCATTAATCAGTGAAATCTTAGTTTCAAAATTCCCCAAATGCGCAGTTCCAATATTTGTAAGTAAACCTATTGTAGGCGCTATCATTTCTTCTAGAGCTTTCATTTCTCCAGGAATTGATATTCCCGCTTCAAATATCGCAAGTGTATGGCTCCTATTCATTTGTAATATCGAAAGCGGGACGCCAACCTGAGAATTATAACTTTTAGGACTTCTGACTATATTAAACTGACTTCTTAAGATATGATACAGCCATTCTTTTACTATGGTTTTTCCATTGCTTCCAGTTATACCAATAACAGGAATGTCAAATTTTCGGCGATGATGAGTAGCGATTTTTTGTAAAGCAACAACGGTATTTTCAACTACAATAATGTTTGCTTCACTAAATTGTACGTTTTTATTTTTTTTTAAAAACCGAACCTTGTTTATCAACTTTTCTCTTGCCGTTCGCTCAATAATAAAGTTTCTAAGACCCTTTTGGTAAAGCTCAACTAAATACTCGTGCCCATCATTAAATTCGCCTTTAATAGCAATAAATAAGGAGTTATTTTCGTTGAAATGATTTCGGCTATCGATAAAAAGCGAGTTTACAGTTACTTGTAAATCTCCTATTACTTTGCCTTGGGTAATTGAGGCAATCTCTCCTATTGAATAATTAAGATTCATCTGCTGGTAGCGAGATTAAAACACTTTCTACATAAAGGCTCGTATTCTTCAATTTCCCCCAATAAAACAAGCTCCTCATTATTTGTTTTTCGATGAGAGTATTGAGCTAAATCTCCACAATGCATACAAATAGCATGAACTTTGGTAACAAATTCAGCTTTTGATAACAAATCAGGAATAGGCCCAAATGGTTTCCCTGTAAAGTCCATATCTAATCCCGCTATTATTACTCTTATTCCGGAATTCGCAAGCTTTTCGCACACTTCAGGAAGTTCATCATCGAAGAATTGTGCCTCATCTATACCGATTACATCAACCGCATTAGCTAATAGAAGTATATTTCCAGAGGAAGGAACAGGAGTAGAACGAATTGACGTTCCCACGTGGCTTACAACATTTTCGTCATCATATCTTATGTCAATCGCAGGCTTGAAAATTTCAACTTTCTGCTGGGCAAATTCAGCTCTTTTCAATCTTCGAATTAACTCTTCTGTTTTACCTGAAAACATAGATCCACAGACAACTTCGATCCATCCTTTTTTTTGAGTTTTATTTCCTTTTTGCTCTAAAAACACCTTGAAATGAGATTTTTTATTGTGAAATACTAATCTTAGTGTTAATAAGTTAATATTTGATTAGTAACAAGTTTGACAAATTTATTCAAATTTGTGTAGTAAATCAATTAAAAAATAAATGAGTCCGAGTAGCGATTACAAAAACCTCAAAGATCTGACAAAATCTCTATCAAATGGGATTAAAAAATTAGAATCTGGTAAACTAGATTCAAATGAATTAACCTCTTTGTTAGAAGATTCAAGAACTCTGCATGAAAGAATTACTGTACTTCAATACCTAGCTTTTGAAAAAGAAGTGAAAGTAAAAGAGGTAAAGAAACAAAAAAAAGAACCAAAGAAGGGCCAAGGTAGCTTCGAGTTAAATTTTGGTGGTCCGGGAATAATTGAAAATACAAGTATCGGAGATAACCCTGAATCAAAAACGGAAGATTTAGATGAGGAAACTCCGGCTAATCAAACAAACTTGCTAGATGCGATTGAAGAACACGTAGAAGAATTTGATTTAGAAGATGGAACTAATCATGTAATTGAGAAGCCCAATCTGGATAACTCAACATCTATTAATGATTCATTTGCAATCGGAGCACCCGAAAAAACTGTTGCCGATAAATTGAGGCAACAACCTATTAAAGATTTGAAATCTGCTATTGGGTTAAATCAGAAGTTTTTATTCATGAATGACCTGTTTGAAGGGGAGAATGAAAAATTTAACGATGCAATAAATAAAATTAATTCATTTAAAAACCTTCAAGAAGCTTTAGCATATATTGATAGTGAAATATCCTCCGCTTGGGATAAAGAAAATAGCTCAGTAATAAATTTCATGGATCTGGTAGAAAGACGTTTTATGGCATAACAATTGGGAAATTATACTATATGAGACAAATCCTTTACTTATTTTTAATTGGAATTCCAGCTGCCTTATATTCACAACAAGATTTTGGATTAAAAGTGGTGAAAGAGCTTTGCTCTGAGGAATACTGTGGCAGAGGATATGTAAATGATGGTCATGTAAAAGCGGCAAATTATATCAATAAACGTTTCGATGAATTTGGATTATCAAAATTTAATAATAATTTCTTTCAGCACTTTAACATTAAAGCGAATACGTTTCCAGATTCGGTAAGTATATCCATTGAAGGGCATAAGCTCGAAACAGGAATAGATTACTTAATAAGTTCCGTTTCGGGATCTGCAAAAGGCGAGTTTAATTTGCAGTTTATAAATAGGAACAATATTGTTGCGTTTTTAGAGGATATAAAAAGCAGTAATGTTCGGTTTGATGGAAATGCTTTTGTTTTAGATAATACAGGAACTTTAGATAATGATACACTCCAATTATTTAGACAGTTAGGAAGGATGATTGCGCAAAAATCTCCTGTATTTAAAATAAATGATTTTAAATTTACTTGGTCCGTTGGTACAGAACAAATGCCCTTTCCAATTGTGGAAATCAAATCAAAAAAGCTTCCGGAATCAACAAAAAAGATCAAATTAAATATCCATAGCGTGTTTGAATCAAATATTAAAACACAAAATGTGATTGCTTATGTTGAGGGAAAAAAAAAGACAAAATTTATTGTTATTTCTGCTCATTATGATCATTTAGGTCAAATGGGTCATAATGTTTATTTTCCTGGTGCTAATGATAATGCAAGTGGGATAGCAATGCTGCTTTATTTGTCTAAATATTTTTCTACAACAAAACCAAAATATAGCTTGGTTTTTATGGCTTTTGGAGCAGAAGAAGTAGGGATTCTGGGGTCTAAATATTATGTCGATAACCCGTTATTTCCATTAAAAGATATCCGATTTGTTATTAATTGTGACATTATGGGTACAGGAGATCAAGGGGTGACCGTGGTTAATGGTACGGTTCATAAAAAGGAATTTAAAAAATTAGCTGTTCTTAATTTGAAAAACAAATACGTTGAAAAAGTCAAGGTACGGGGTAGAGCTGCAAATAGTGATCACTATTGGTTTTCTCAAAGGCAAATTCCAGCGGTGTTTATATACACTTTGGGAGGTATTACTGCTTATCATGATATATTTGACAAATCAGAAACATTGCCCTTGACGGAATTTAGCGATTTGTCAAAGCTATTAATCGGTTTTATAAATAGCTTTTAGACCATTTAGCATGTAAAATGTTGTTGTAGTGCACTATTTAAATTATTTTTGAACTATCATGGATTAAATTTTGTACTGATAAAAGATGTTATTTTATGAAAATGTGTAAATCGGTGTCTGTTTTTTTATCTGTATTTATTGTTGGGTTTTTGAATGCCCAAATAAATCATGAAATTTTAAACGAGCTGAAAACAGAGGGTTCTTTTAAAATGAAATTTAAAAAAGCTTACAACCTAATGGATAGAGGAAATTTCGAATTTGCTCTTGAAATATGGAAAATGTTAGTTGCAGAACAGCCTCAAAACTACAATATTAACTACCAATTAGGAGAATGTTACATCCAATTGGGGAAGAATAAATTAAAAGCACTTAAGTATTTGGATAAAGCAGAGCATAAAATCTCGCGAGATTATCAAGATGGAGAATCGGATGAAAATGAAGCTCCCGTAGAAACAAAATTTTATCTAGGTATTGCTTACCATTTGAATTCTGAGTTTGACAAAGCAATTGAAAGGTTCCAATCATTCAGGCGTAAAGGGGGTAAGTATCATCAGCTTTATGATGCTGCTGGTTTAGCAATTGCTCAGTCAGAGAAAGCCAAAGACTTGATTAAGCAAAGGAGAAATTATTTAATTACTAACCTTGGAGAGCCCATAAACAGTGAGTATTCTGATTATAACCCTGCTATTACGGCAGATGGAAACACGATGTTTTTTACTTCTAAAAGAGATTATGTAACATCGGGCTTTTCTAATGAGGGAATAATAAATCCAACAGATGGTAAACATTTTGAAAATGTTTTTGTTTCTTATAGAAATGTTCATTCTGGAAAGTGGGGTAAACCAGAGATTATGAGTTTTTGCAAACCTAACTCAAATCAAGCTTCGATTAGTACTTCTCCTGATGGACAGTTTTTATTCATAAAAATGGAAGCAAAAGATGTTGCTAACTTATATCTCTGTGAAAGGGATGATGAGAAATATTCTGAACCGGTTTTAATGGTTGAAAATATAAACTCAAAATCTTGGGAGACGGGTGCAACTATTTCTGCTGATGGTGAAAGATTTTATTTTGTTTCAGATCGTCCGGAAGGTTTCGGTGGAGGAGATATATACAGAAGTAAGCGGCTTCCAAATGGAGAATGGGGAATGCCAACCAATTTAGGCTCTGCAATTAATACTGAATATGACGAAATATGCCCGTTTATTCACCCTGACGGAAAAACTTTATTTTTTAGTTCAAACAATAAAGAAAGCATGGGCGGCTTTGATTTTTTTAAATCCACTCGACAATCAGATACCATTTGGAGTGAGCCAGTTAATTTAGGTTATCCATTAAATACAGTTGATCATGATGTTTCCTTTTCCACAATGGCAGATGGAAAAACAGGGTATTTCTCATCTGAAATGGGTGTTAATGGACTAGGTCGTCAAGATGTTTATAAAGTAGACCTAGACACCGTTGTAATAGAACAAGTTTCTATACTTAAGGGATACATAGAAATGGAAGATAAAAAGAAATTACCGGGAGGTATATTTATTACAGTTTCTGACGTGAATTTAGATGGAGATTATCAGGAGTTTAAACCCAACAAGCGAACAGGTTCGTATATATTCACACTTACTCCATGTCGTGAATATCTGGTTCAATACACATTGAAAGATGTTGTTTTTAATGAATATCAGATAAAAATACCTTGCAATTCAGGATACCAAGAAATTCAAAAAGTAATAAATCTAAAAGGAGTTAAATTAGATAACTAAATTACAGTTGTATCTTTTCATTACTGCTATTAACGAATTGGTATTCTAGAAATTGAAATTTTGTTATACCTCTAACAGTAATCTTTTTCTTGTATTTTAACCACCATTGTCTACTAAGACTTTTGAGGCCTTTTTTAAGGTAGGATTCAACAAAGGGATGAACGTGTAATTCAAAATCTTTATGTTCCCCTGATTCGATTAAATAACGAAGATTATTTTCTATTTCATCGATTAAGAGAATAGAAGCTTGAACTTCTCCCGAACCATTGCATGATGGACATGTTTCCGCTGTTTTGATATCGGTTTCAGGTCTTACTCTTTGACGTGTTAATTCAACAACACCAAACTTACTAGGAGGTGCAACATTGTGCTTCGCACGATCGTCTTTCATGGCAGCTCTTAAGGCTTCAACAAGACTCTTATTATTTACCTTTTCGTGCATGTCGATAAAATCAATAGCAATAATTCCTCCCATATCTCTGAGGCGAAGAATGCGAGCTATTTCATTTACTACCTCCATGTTCGTTTCAGCAGCATTGTGCTCCTGGCTTTGACCCGTCGATTTTCTATTTCCACTGTTAACGTCAATGACGTGCATAGCTTCCGTATGCTCGATAATTAAATAAGCACCTGATGGAAGTGATACTTTTTTACCAAAAGAGGCTTTAATCTGCTTATTAATTCCAAATTGTTCAAAAATCCCATCTTTTCCTTTATAGTGTTTGACTATAGATTCTTTATCTGGGGAAATAGTTTTCACATAATCACGAATCTCGTCATATACTGCTTCGTCATTAACGTGGATGTTTGTGAATTTTGAGGAGAGCATATCTCTCAATACAGTCGAGGTACGGTTTAGCTCTCCAAGAACCTTTTTCGGAGGTGTTACACCACCCTTTAAATTATTGTAAAGTTTATCCCATTTAGAAACCAAATTTCGTAAGTCCTGATCTAATTCAGCGACTTTTTTATTTTGGGCAACAGTTCTAATAATTACACCAAAATTCTTTGGGCGAATGCTCGAAAGCAATCTTTTCAATCGATCTCTTTCTTCGGGGTCTTTAATTTTTTGAGAGATTGAAATTTTATTTGAAAAAGGTACCAAAACAACAAATCGACCTGCTAAGGTTACTTCGGCAGTAAGTCTAGGCCCTTTAGATGAAATTGGTTCTTTAGCAATTTGGACAGCGATTAATTGACTGGAAGATAGTATGTCTTTAATTTTGCCATGCTTGTCTATGTCAGATTCAATTTTACTGGATGCTAAACTTGCGCTTGGCTGTTTCCCTTTTAATGTTTTTTGAATATAACTATTCATGGACCTATATTGGGGTCCTAAGTCTAGGTAGTGCAGAAACGCATCCTTTTCATAGCCTACGTTAATAAACGCAGCGTTCAAACTTGGAATAACTTTACGTACTTTACCTACATACACATCTCCAACACTAAAGTCGTTATCGTGCTTTTCTTTGTGAAGTTCAATTAATTGCTTGTTCTTCAAAAGCGCAAGAACAACCTCAGTGGAAGTAGAATTTATTATTAATTCGTAATTCACTAAGGTTCTTTTTCCTGTAAAAATCTGATTGTCACAAATCTAATGTAATATACCAACATGAAGTATGTATATACACGAAAACATATTGCCAAGTTTGTTACACGGCAATATGCTTAAACTAACAAATTTTAATTGTTAATTATTTTTTCTTCTTGTGACGATTCTTTCGTAGACGTTTTTTACGCTTATGAGTCGACATCTTATGTCTTTTTCTTTTTTTACCGCTTGGCATAATCTATTTTGTTTAATCTATTAATACTTTAATTACTTTATAGCAACCTTAGATTTCACACTCTCAACAAAAGTCTTAGCAGGTTTGAATGCTGGTATGTTATGTGCTGGAATAATGATCGTAGTGTTTTTTGATATATTTCTTCCTGTTTTCTCAGCTCTTTCTTTTACAATAAAACTTCCAAAACCTCTTAAATACACATTTTCTCCTGCTTCTAAAGATGTTTTAATAGTTGTCATAAATGCTTCTACAGCTGCCTGTACAGCAATTTTTTCAACTCCTGTTTTGTCCGAAATGTCGGTTACAATATCTGCTTTGGTCATAGCTCTGATTTTAGTTATATTCAGTAAATTAGGTTTTTTCAATCGGGGCGCAAATATAAGCGTATTTGCGCAAATCTGAAACAAATATCAGTTTTTTTACTTTATTTTTGTTCAAATTTTCGACTAAATGCACTTTTCAGACACATTAATTCTTTGGTATTCAAAACATAAACGGGAATTACCATGGAGAAACACTACCTCTCCATACCATATTTGGTTATCTGAAATAATACTTCAACAAACTAGAGTTGTCCAAGGATTAGACTATTACAATAAGTTTATAGATAAGTACCCTACTATTGAAGAATTAGCCAATGACACAGAGGATAATGTATTAAAGTTATGGCAGGGATTAGGCTACTATTCAAGGGCAAGAAACCTTCATGCCACTGCAAAAGTTATTTCGACTGAACTAAATGGTGTGTTTCCCCTAACCTATGATGAAATAATAAAATTGAAAGGGATTGGAGCCTATACAGCTGCAGCGATATCTTCTTTTTGTTTTGGAGAGAAGAAGGCAGTTGTTGATGGAAACGTTTATAGAGTTCTCTCTAGGTATTTTGGCATTAGCACCCCAATAGATTCTACTCATGGGAAAAAAGAATTTCAAGAATTAGCGCAAGAATGCTTACTTATTGGAAACCCTGGAGAATACAATCAGGCAATTATGGAATTTGGCGCTTTACAGTGCACTCCAAATCCGAATTGTGAAGTCTGCCCATTGAGAGAGCCTTGTAATGCCTACGATAATTCTATGGTTAAAGCCTTACCCGTAAAAGAGAAAAAAATAAAAGTAAAAGATCGATATTTTAATTTTATCGTAATAGGTGATGACGAAAGTTTTTATATTCAAAAACGAGAGGCCAAGGATATTTGGCAAAACTTGTATCAATTCCCTCTGAATGAATCTAAAAAAGAAGTCTTATCCCCTTTTGAATTGAAAGAATCAATTCTAAGTCAGGCAGTGTTTTTGCGAGTAAGTGAGCAGTTTAAACACTTATTGAGTCATCAGCGTATTTATGCAAAATTTTGGGAATTTAATTTAGCGGAAATGCCTGCTCTGAAAGGATTTAAAAAAATAAAAAAAAGAAATATGCAAGAGTTCGCTGTACCTCGATTAATACAGAAGTATTTAGAATCTGTGAAAAATTAAAGTTGCTCTTGTTGTGTAATCAAGAAAATAACTATCTTTACTAGACAACGTAATATTTTGGATTATAAACAGTGGAATCTAATGGCAGGAAGTATTAATAAAGTAATTTTAATAGGGAACTTAGGAAAGGATCCAGAAGTTAGACATTTGGAAAGTGGTGTCGCGGTTTGCAATTTCTCAATTGCGACTGGAGAAACTTACAAGGATAGGAATTCGGGTGAAAAGGTTACGCATACAGAATGGCATAACATTGTGCTTTGGAGAGGATTAGCAGAGGTTGCTGAAAAGTACCTAAAGAAAGGGGCAAAAATTTATATTGAAGGTAAACTAAGAACCCGCTCTTGGCAAGATCAAGAAGGAAACACTCGGTATACTACTGAAATATTAGGGGATAATATGACAATGCTAGGTAAGGTAAGTGACTCGAATTCTGAACCTTTGGCTCCTTCTCAGCCCCTGGCAGCTCCCAAAAAGCAAGTCGAACCTTTGGGGAATGAGTTTTCGAAGCCAGATGTTGAAAATGACGATTTACCCTTTTAATTTTAAATAGAAAGAATTGGAACCTGAGCAGATTATGCCTGAAAAGGCCATTTTAGCAATGTCGCAAGCACCTTCTATTAGTGTTTTAATAGTACTTTTTGTCTTGATTATAGTGCTGATTGCTTTTTCAGCGCTTATTTCTGGCTCAGAAGTAGCCTATTTCTCTTTAGACGCTAAGAAAAGAGACGGTTTAAATTTGGAAAAAACGAATAGAGGAAGCCGCGTGGTCACTTTACTTGAGACTCCAAAAAAGTTATTAGCCACAATACTCATTGCAAATAATTTCATTAATATCTCTATTGTTATGGTTTCATACTATTTCACAAAAGGAGTATTTGCCAACTCGGAACTGCCTGAATTGGTTTTGTTTTTAATAAATGTGATTGGAGCTACCTTCGTAATATTGCTCTTTGGTGAAGTTATACCAAAAGTATATGCGACTAAAAATAATGTGTCATTTTCCAAATTTATGAGTTCTCCAATTTCATTCTTATCTGTATTTTTTGGGCCTTTTAGTAAACTATTGGTATCGAGTACAAGTATTATAGACAAACGTTTTAAGAAAAAAGTAGACAATATATCTGTGGATGACTTGGAACATGCATATGATCTCACAAAAGAGTCAGTTGAGACAACAGAAGAGAAGAAAATTTTGGAAGGTATTGTGAAATTTGGTCAAACGGATGCTAAGCAAATTATGACCCCTAGACTTGATATGATTGCTTTAGAGAAGGATATGCCCTTTAAAGAGTTAAGAGAAGCTATTTTGGAAGGACGGTATTCTAGGTTACCTGTTTACTCTGAAAGTGTGGATAGTATTGAAGGGATTCTATATGTAAAAGATTTATTGGTGTTTTTGGATTCTACTGAGGATATAGATTGGGTCAAGTTGATTCGAGAACCTAAATTTATTCCAGAAAATAAAAAATTAGATGACCTACTAAAAGAGTTTCAGACAGAGAAAACACACATAGCGGTAGTCGTGGATGAATATGGGGGAACTTCAGGCATTGTGACGTTAGAAGATGTTCTTGAAGAAGTGGTTGGAGATATTACAGACGAGTTCGATGATGACAATTTGATTTACTCAAAATTAGATGACAATAATTATGTTTTTGAAGGTAAAACACCTTTGATGGATATGTATCGAGTTATGGGGATTGATGGTGATGAATTTGAAGATCAAAAAGGCGAATCTGATACTATTGCTGGATTTTGTATTGAGCTGGCGGGAAAGATTTTATTAAAAAATGAAAAAGTAAGTTTTGAGAATTATACATTTACCATAGAAGCCGCTGATAAAAGAAGAGTGAAGCAAGTCAAGGTTACTATCGGAAAAGTTGACGTAACAGAAGAGAATGTATGAAAAGATTAGCAATATATATACTTATCATTTTGGTTTCCTCAGCAGGCTGTATTGATGAAGAAAATGTTATCCCAAAGCCAAAAAGTTATTTTAGAATTGATTTTCCCGCGAAGTCTTATCAAGGAAATAAAGAAAAGTGTAATTCAATCTTTGAAATACCAACATATACTTATGTTCAAAATAAAAAAGGACCTCGTGAAGATGTTTGCTTTCAAAATATTGTGTTTCCTTATTACAAAGCTTCCATCTATTGCACTTATTTGAAGTTAGATTCTAATTTATTTGAGCATACAGAGGAGTATCGTAAAAAAGCATTTGAGCATCAGTCTCGAGCGCAGGCAATTGATGAAAAATTATTTATTAACGAAGAAAAAAGAGTTTTCGGAACTACATTTGATATTAAAGGAGATGTTGCCTGTAATTATATATTTTACTTGACAGATAGTACAGATAATTTTTTCGCTGGGTCTGTCTTTTTTGAAGTCATCCCAAATTATGACTCATTGCGGCCTGTTATTGAATTTGTAAAAGAAGATATTCAACACTTAATTGAGACTTTTGAGTGGGACAATAACCAAATTGAATAGTTCTGGATAATTAATTTTCGTAAATGATGAGTGAGCAAAAAAAAGGAGATTTGACCATCAGGGTTTTGGCAATGCCCGCAGATACAAATCCTTCAGGAGATGTTTTTGGAGGTTGGCTGTTATCTCAAATGGATATTGCTGGGGGTGTATTTTGCAGGAAAATTGCCAAAGGCAGAGTTGTAACGGTTGCCATTGATTCAACCACGTTTAAATTGCCAGTTTTTGTTGGAGACACTCTCTGTTGCTATGTGCATCTAATTAAAAAAGGCAGGACATCTATTACTGTTGGAATTGAAGCTTGGGTAAATCGAGAATTTGGAGAAGAGGGATCTTCTATCAAGGTAACCGAAGGAGAATACACTTACGTAAAGGTTGATGAGAAAAGGAACCCTATTCCAATCACCTAACCTTTTTGTACTATTGATTTTACTAAAGGTGTATTAGCATAGAAAAAGGCGCTTTTCCCAATATTAATTGGAACAATAGCGCCTTTAAAAAATAGATATATGGATGCTTAGTTAAAAGCAGGAATGCCTGTGATATCCAAACCAGTAATTAACAAGTGGATATCATGTGTTCCTTCATAAGTAATAACAGATTCTAGGTTAGCCATATGACGCATAATAGAATATTCGTTTGTAATTCCCATTGCACCGTGTATTTGACGCGCCTCCCTTGCAACCTTTAGTGCCATATCAACATTGTTTCTTTTTGCCATAGAAATTTGAGCCGAAGTAGCTTTACCTTCATTTCGCAATTGACCTAAACGTAGAGTTAATAATTGAGCTTTCGTAATTTCAGTAATCATTTCAGCTAGTTTTTTCTGAATCAATTGGAAACTTGCAATTGGTTTCTCAAATTGGATTCTTTCTTTCGAATATCTTAAGGCCGAATCGTAACAATCCAATGCAGATCCAATTGCGCCCCAAGCAATGCCATAACGAGCACTATCCAGACACAGCAGTGGAGCACCAAGCCCATCTTTTCCGGGTAAAATATTTTCTTTAGGAATTTTTACATTGTTAAAAATTAACTCTCCGGTTGTAGAGGCTCTTAAAGAATGCTTTCCATGCATTGTAGGAGTTTCAAATCCTTCCATTTCACGCTCTACAATAACCCCTTTAATTCTTCCTTCTTCATTTTTAGCCCAAACAACTGCCAGATGAGCAAAAGGAGCATTTGAAATCCACATTTTGGCACCATTCAATATATAGTGATCACCAGCATCTTTAATATTAGACAGCATCCCTCCCGGATTAGAACCATGATCTGGTTCTGTTAATCCAAAACATCCAATGTATTCACCGGTAGCTAATTTTGGTAAATATTTTTGTCTTTGTTCTTCACTTCCGAATTTCCAAATTGGATACATTACCAGGGAACTTTGTACAGAAGATGTGGAACGCAATCCAGAATCACACCTTTCTAATTCTTGCATAATTAGACCATAAGAAATTTGATCTAAACCAGCTCCTCCATATTCTACCGGGATATAAGGCCCGAAACCACCTATTTCACCCAAGCCAGGTATTATTTGACTTGGAAACTC
>Ga0315315_10002867_pt1 | contig 15754 bp, 21 predicted proteins | sample M140m3416metaG_FD_203699 | JGI IMG/M metagenome (GOLD analysis project Ga0315315, IMG submission 203699) | Ammonia-oxidizing marine archaeal communities from Monterey Bay, California, United States - M1 40m 3416 | ecosystem: Environmental > Aquatic > Marine > Intertidal zone | place: USA...
TGATTCAGATAAAATACAAAAATCTAATAATGTAGAAATGATTAATATAAATATAGATAATTTATTAGATGAAGATTTAACAGAATATAAATAATAAATTTGATTTAAAAATAATTGATTTATTAAATATAAATATAATATTATGTTTTCAAGTGATAATGATGAATTCAGAAAAAAAATAATAAAAAAATTAAATACACATATAAATGATTTAATAATTACAAAAAATATAGAAAAAAATATATATAATTATACTATTAAATTATCAAAAGAAAAAAATATAAATAGATATTGGAATAATATAGTATTTAAAAATATATATTTATCAAAAATTAGAAGTATATACGCAAATATAGATAAAAATTCATATATAAAAAATAAAAACTTTTTAAATAGAATAATTAATAAAGAAATAGATATAAATAATATAGCAAATTTAGAAATCTATGATATTTTTCCAGAAAATTGGAAATATTTATTAGAAGTACAATCAAAGCAAGACAAAATTAAATATGAACTTAAACCAGAAGCAATGACTAATTTATATAAATGCAGAAAATGTGGAAGTAGATCTACTTCATTTTATGAAGTACAAACAAGATCAGCAGATGAACCTATGACACAATTTATAACATGTTTAGACTGCGGTACTAGATGGAAACAATAATTATGCAGCTACATATTGTATATCAAACCCTAAACCAGAATCATCTTTTAATTCTTGAATACAACTTTCTTTACTACAAGTTAATAAGGATTTAGTATCGACTATTTGATAGCCAGGACAATCTGAACAATTATTAATAGATGCGATTATATTATAATTATTATCCATTATAGTTTCGGCATTATTTTGAAGATATAATCTATATTCTAAAGTATTTTTTAATTCTTGTTCATGTAGATTTAAAAATCCATTTGATTTATAATCTGTGAATTGTCTTCCATCTGACATTCTAGCTGGAAATTCTAAAACAAAATTATCTGATATTTTTACATTATTTGAATCTACATTTGTATTACTTACATCAATGTCTTTTAAATTTACAGCATTAGTATTAATATTTGAATTAATATTTGTATTAGTATCAGTATTGGAATCTAAATAATAAAAATCTTGTGTATCTGAACTATTTGAAGATGTTTCTAATAAACCATCTTTTAATATAGAATCTACATTATTATTATTATTTGATATATTTGTATTTATATTATTACTTATATTAACTATATTATTTATAGGGTCCGATGGCTCAACATTAGTATTTACTACATTATTATTATTATTATTACCTAATTTTCTATTTGGGACTTTAATTATATTTTGATTAACATTTGTATTTGAATTTTTATTTGAATTATCAAATTCAGCTAAAGGTGTCCCATTATCAAATATTTCAAACTCAGAAGTATTATTTAATAAAGTATTATTTAATAAATCTATAGAATTATTTTGGTTACTTTGAACATTATTAGTTTGAATAATATTATTTACACCAGTATTATTTACACCAGTATTATTTACACCAGTATTATTTACACCAGTATTATTTACACCAGTATTATTTACACCAGTATTATCTAATAAATTGACACCAAAAACATTATCAAGTGTATTTTCAAAATCATTAACTGCGTTTGATGCTACTAATGAATTTGTATTATTTTCATTAGTATTATTACTATTTTCAATCGGGGGGGATAATAATTTAGTTGAATTATTAATACTTGAACCAATATTAGACATTATATTATATATTATATATTATTATTTTATTTTTTTTTTATTTATTATCTTTTATTTATTATCTTTTATTTATTATCTTTTATTCTTTTTATTAATATTGCTTTTGACCCAGATATAGAAAGTTTCTTTTTACTTAAAATATTTTTTAAATCAATTATTTTTAAATTTTTTAAATTGTCTAAATTTGTTTCATTATCTGTTTCAGAACCAGTTTCAGAACCAGTTTCAGAACCAGTTTCAAAACCAGTTTCTTTTTTAGGTTCATCTATTTCTTTTTTAGGTTCATCTATTTCTTTTTTAGGTTCATCTATTTCTTTTTTAGGTTCATCTATTTCTTTTTTAGGTTCTTCTATTTCTTTTTTAGGTTCTTCTATTTCTTCATCAGATTCTTCATCAGATTCTTCATCAAATTCTTCATCCGATTCAGATTCATCCGATTCAGATTCATCCGAGTCAGTATCTAAATTAGTTTGGTCTATATCAATTACATTTTTAGTATTATTTTCATCTAATTCTTCTCCTTTTTTAATTATTATATTATCATTTATTTCAGAATTAAGCATAGAATAATTTATAGATAATGGAGTTTCATCATTTGTAAATAAAGAATTATTTAAATTAATTGTTTTATTACTATCATCTATTTTAGTTTTTTTAATATCTTCATCTTCTTTTTTATCAATAACTACTTCTTTATTAACAAATAATTCTGTAATATCTTTATCTTTTAAATCTATTTGATTAGTATTAAATTCTGTATTATTTAAAGAATCCAAATATATATTATCTTGATTAGTTTTGGGTATATCATTTATTATATTTTCATTTAATTGTTTTGATAAATTTGTAATATGTTTCTTTGTTTCTAAATAATATTCTTTTAATTTATTTAATTCTATTTTAATATTTTTAATTTCAAGATATCCAAGTATAAATCCACATAATAGAAGTACTATTATGATTATTAAAATAATATTATTATTAACATCTATCATTTATATTATTTAATAATAATATTTGTGGTTTTAAACTTATTATTTTTTATATATTTTTATATATATATATATAATATTATGGATACTAATTTATATACTTTTAATTTACAAATAGATCCGAAATATGTTCCGATGGTTTATGATATGATAAGAATGTTTACGATACAATTTATAACACAATTATTAGTAAGTATAAATAACCCATCTGTTAAATTATTTAATACAATATTTTTATCAACTACATTATTTATATTATTAGGTGTTGGATTTTATTGGGTTGTTGTAAAAAATGCAATATATATAACATCTATATATACAAATGATAATATAGACCGAGATTATTCATACATATATAGCATTTAAATAATTTAAAGATTTAATATAAATATAATATAAATAATAATGGAAAAAACTCCAAAAAAAAGAGGTAGAAAACCCGGTTCAAAAAATAAAGTTAAAAAAGAATTAACCGAATCTGAAAAAAAACCAACAGAAAAGAAAAAGAGGGGAAGGAAACCAAAAACAAATATAACTATAAATGAAAATCCAATTTTCACTAGTACAGAAAATGAAAATAAAAATTTAATAATTAAAATAAATAATACATCAATAAATAGTTTAGATGATATAAATTTATTAAATAAATCAGATAATAATTTTGAAAATAATATAAATAATATAAATAATATAAATAATAATCAAAAGTATACAAATGGAGATATATGTTGGAATTGTTGTCATAAATTTTTAGATATAATTGAAGGATTACCTATAAAATATATTAATAATGTATTTTATACATATGGAAATTTTTGTTCATTAGAATGCGCGTGTAGATATTGTTTTGATAATTTAAATAATGATATTGCTGAAATTTATTCAATTATAAATTTATATAATATGATAGTATATAAAAATAATAATAAAGTTAAATGTGCTCCTCATAAATTAACTTTAAATATATTTGGAGGACCATTAACTATAGAAGAATATAGAAAATCTTTTAATACAACAGAATATTATAATGTAACTATTCCCCCAATAATTCAATTAAGTACACAAATTTCATTACCTGAGAAGAATAGATATTATAATAAAGAACATTTAAAAATATATAGAAAAAAAGAAATAAATAATGAAAATAATATTATAAATATGATGAATAATACTTAAAATAAGTATGTATTTATTAAATTAAAAATAAATATACCTATTATAATATTATTATCAATAAAATCTGTTAATATTTTATTAAATTTATCAAAAGTAATATCATATTCTATTTTTATATTTGTTTTATTATATTTTTTAAAATTATATTTATTCATTAAAATATTTTGAGATTTAATCCATTTATGATTTATATAATTAATAATATTTTTATATTTATACTCTTCTATATTTTGTAATATATATATATATTTATATATATCTATATAATAAGATAATATATCTAAAAAATATTTTTCTTTTTTTATATCATAATTATAAATTATATTATCTAATTTAATTTTATTTGAAATATTTAAATATTTCATTTAATTATTTATTATTTAAATATTTAATTATGTAAACGAGTTAATAAATTTCATATAAATTAATATTATTAAAAGCATCTGGTTCATCTATATTTATATTTGAATTATAATTAATAGGATTTTTATCAAATATATTATTATATTTTTCTGTAATATTATATAATTTATTATTACAAATTATATATAATTCTTTAATTAAATTACTTAATTTATTACTTTTTTTCATACTTCTATAATCATCATATTTCATTTTATCTAAATGATTACTATCATTCATTGTTGTAGTTATATATTGAAAATGATTTATAGATTTTTTAAGATATAATTTAGCATTTTCTATATAATGTTTGGAATGTTTTAAATTTTCATTTTCTAATATTTTAATATTATCTAAAAATTCATTCAAATATTTTAATCCTGTATTATAATCATTTATATTGTATTTTGAATATTTAACTATTTTTTTTAAAATTGTTTCAATATCACTTGAATAATTAATATGTTTTTTATCTTTTATTTCCGTTGAATTTAGATTTAAATCCCCTTTTTCTTCTGATATAATCCCTATTTTATTTATATCTTTAATATCTTTAATATCTTTAATATCTTGGTAATTATTATAAATAAAATAAAGTATAGTAAAAATAATAATAATATATAATGATTTATTATCAAAAAAATTAATAAGTATAATAGATAATACAATAATTAATATAGTATTGTTCATCTAATTATATTAAATATATATAATAATACTGATATAAAAACTAAAAAAATACCAAGATATATAATATTATCATTATCTCTTAAATAATTAAATAATCCCATTAAATGTATATTTAATATATGTGAAAATTTAGATTTGTCCTCTTCTTTAAAATTTGTATTATTTGTTTCTAATTCATATTTACTTTCTAGCATCTTTACTTTATAATCATCCCAAAAATTAGCAACAGTTTCAGATGTTTTCTCTAATATATCAATTACTTTTTCATCTAAAATATTTTTAGACTCTTCTTGTTTTATCTTTTTCATAATATTTATTTCTTCATTTTCTTTCAATAATTGGGAGTCACTATGATGATCAACTTCATATGAAATTTGTGGTCTATTTTCATTATTATTAAATTTAGATATTTTATTATCTAATAGTATTTCTGGATTTATAAATGATGCATATTCCATATTATATATTATAGATATATTATTATAGATATATTTTACGAAACTTATATAATAGATATTAGATTAACATTACCTAACATCATTCTTCTACAACAATATTTATCTAATCCAATTTCATCTAATGCTTCCCCTTCTAAAGATTTAGTAACAGATTTAGAAGTAGTATCAATATATTCCATATCTAAATTATTATTATTTATAACTTTATTTGATTCTTTTTTTTTCTCATCTAATATTTCTGTAAATAATTTCCATTTATTTCCAGTAATTTCACCACAAGTAAAACATCTAATCGGAATAATCATTATATTTATATATTATAAATATTTATTTAAATAATATTCAAATTTAATAATATATAATTTAAAAAATAATAAAAAATAATAAAAGAGCTCTTATTTTTATTTATTAAAAAATTTGAAATATAAATAATAAAAATAATTATTCAGTTAAATAAGCAAAAAGCTAATAAGCAAAAGCGAATAATCACAAAGCTAATAATCACAAAGCTAAGTAAATTAAATATTTATAATGTCTTCTGACACAGAAGGACAAGAACCGAATGATGAAACCACTGAAGTACTAAATCCCCTTACTTCAGAATCAACCGAATCAAAGAAAAAGGAATCAAAGAAAAAGGAATCAAAGAAAAAGGAAACAAAGAAAAAGGAAACAAAGAAAAAGGAAACAAAGAAAAAGGAAACAAAGAAAAAGGAATCAAAGAAAAAGGAAACAAAGAGAATTTCAAAAACAATTACAATTGATGTAGATTCAGATAATATTGGAGCATTTATTGGTCGCGATGGTGACAATTTCAAGAAGATGATTGCTTCAATGAAAAAGAAAATTATTAATAAGAAGGTTGAAATTACTCCTGAAGAATGGAATTCGGTTACAATTAACCTTAAATTTGAAAAGTCAGAAGAAAATGTTAATGCAATTTTTGAATGTGAAGAAGACCATGTAGATATTATTGAAAAGATTCTAAATGATTTCGTTAAACTTCATAAGGAAGAAAATATTAAATTTGAAAAGAAGAGATCTCAAGGTACTGTAATTGTATACAGAATTGGAGCTGAACACCGTTTTATTGGAAGAATGATTGGAGTTAGTGGTTCAAATGTTGATTCTCTAAAAAATGATCTGAAATCACTCCCTTCAGTTGATTATGTTTCAAGAATTAATATTGAAGAACAGACAAAGAGATACAATGGAAAATTCAGAAATATTGGCGAGCGTGGTGCTCCAGAACATATTCTGATGTTTATTACAATCAAAGGTACTCCGATTTTTGAAAATGTTGAAGCAATTGTTGTTGATTTTGTTAAGAAATATGCGGTTGATGAAGATAAGGATGAAGATGAGGATGAAGATGAAGATGATGAATTCAACGGCAGTTGGTAAATAATATAAAATAAAAAAAAATAACTAATATATATTTAAAATAATTATAATAATATTTTTTATTCGCTTAATCCAAGTTTATCAGCAAATTCTTTACCAGCTGTACTCATAAATTTAATAGCATTTTTAACACTACTTTCTGATAAATATACATCTTTATTTGGATTTAATTGTTTGTATAAAATAAGTAAATTTATTATATGTTCAAATTGTTCTTGAGATATATTTTCTAACATTTATAATTATATAATTTATTATTTTTATATATTTTAAAAAATAATAAAATGCTCTTTAAAAAAAAAATTTGAATTTGGATTATAAATAAACATTATCAATCACAAAATCATTAAATGGATAATTATACTCAAACTTGCGCTAATAATGGAAGTTCGTCTGTATTTATAATTCATGATAAAAAATTAGGTTTTACTTTAGATAAAACTAAAACAACTCCTACAATTGAAAAAATTACTAAAAATGGAGCTTTAGAAAAAGAGTTAATTGAAAATTGTTCTACTATAATATCTGGATGTGAAATAGAATCAATCGGCGGAGAATCAATTATCGGATTAAATTATGAGTATGCATTATCTAAAATAAAATCATTTACAGAACGACCAATAGAAATAGTTATTAAACACCCAAATGATAAAGAAACGAAAGATACACAACCAATTATTCCTCAATTTACCAAATCATCAATGCTTCATCCCAAAATTTCAGTACAAGAAATGGATGAAATATCACAAAAAACAACAAAACAAGCCCTTAAAGATTTAGTACAATTTGGATTAGATAAAAAAAATAAAGAATTTTCTGATTCAGATGAAGAAAGTTTAGATGAAAATGAATATATTTCTATAGAAAAATATAATAAACTTGAAAATGATATTCATCTTCTTAGACTTGAAAAAACAAATATAGAATTATGTTATAATGAAGAATTAGAAACAATAAAACAACAATTATCAAATTATACAAATATAAATGATGCATTACAAAATATTCAAGGATTAGAAGAAAAATTATATTATGATTATAAAAGTTCTTCAAAAGAATCAAAATGTCAATTAAATAGACTTATCATAGAATACAAAAATAATATTAAAATATGTGATATATATTTAGATAATATTAATTATGGTATAAGTTATTGTATCAAAGAATATATCAATAATAAAAATAAAAAAATAACAAGATATGAAAGAATTACAAATATTAAAATATTTATTAAATATTATTTTGAATGGTTCCAAACTATTAGTATTATATTACTAGCATTCACTGTATATTATATATTATAAATATTTAATACCAATTATGACAAGTTGTATCTGTTACACATTCATATAAAGATACAAATAAAAATCCATATAACATACATAAAGGCCAAAAATATATATTTCGACTTAAAAAGAGCATACTAGAAAAATATTCATTATATGAATGATAAATTATTAAAATTATTAAATTTGTAATTCCATATCCAACTAATAACCATTTTAAAATCATAAATATTCTTTTTAATATTTTTTTATAATTGTATCTAGTATTTATAGTTATATTTATATTAAAAGTATAATTATCATTTTGATTAATATTTTGATTAATTATATTAATTTGTTCAAAAGAAGTATTACATATTGGACATTGTGTTGTATCATCATTATTTAATAAAACTGTCCAACAAGAATTACAAATAAAGGCATTACAACAATCTTTTATTATACTTTCTTCAATATATTCTATATTATCTAAACATATATGACAAGTATCTACTTGGGTCATAAAAATTTATTAATTTAGAAATATTTAATAAATGTTTTCAAATTATCTAATTAAATATTTTTTTTGATGAATTATAAATAGACAATTCTATTGTTTTCACTTTTTCATTTTTAACATTATTTTTTTTGCTAATACACTATATAATTTATCATTAAATCTAACAGCAATTCCATTACCTGGAAATATTTTTATTCCGGATATTGTATTATTATAATACATTATTTTTTTAATTAATTCGTGTATTAAATTAACAACTTGGTATGATATTCCAGTTTCATTATAAAAATCTAATATATGGTCTTTTTTTATAATAAATGTTTCATCACTTAAAATAAATGAATATTTACAATATCTTGTATCTAAAGCATTAAAATATTTAGAACATATATTTTCCCATCTATTAGTATGATATTCTAATGCATCTTTTTTTTCAATTTCATTCTTAAAATTTAATATATTCTCAGCTATATATGGATCACTGACTAATTCACATAAAATTAAATATATTTGTTGATCATTTGTTAAATCATAATACATATTATATATTTATAATAAGTATTTAAAATTTACTTTTATATACTTATATAAAATGGGCGTCCCTTTATATTTTAAAACTATTTTAGAACAATATAACAATATATTATTATCTCAAAATAATAATATAATTAAAAATAATTTATTTTTTGATTTAAATTGTTTAATACATCCTTGTTGTAGAGATGAAACAAATGAAGATATAATGTTTATCAAAATAAAAGATTATATAAATAAAATAATAACATTAGTTAATCCAAAGTTTACTTATATTGCTATTGATGGAGTATGTCCAAGAGCTAAAATGCAACAACAAAGAAAAAGAAGATATAAATCATCTACAGAAAATAAAATATGGGATACAAATACTATATCACCTGGTACTGAATTTATGAATAAACTTAATATTTTTTTAAGAAAAACTTATTTATCAGATAGTAAAGATATTGTAATCAGTGATTCAGATGAAAGGGGAGAAGGTGAACAAAAAATATTTGATTATATAAAAAAACATAATCTTAAAAATAATGTTATTTATGGATTAGATGCTGATTTAATAATTTTATCTTTATTATGTGATAATAAAACATATTTATTAAGGGAAAGGACAGAATATAATATTGAAAATTTAGAATCAGAGTTTATTTATTTAGATATTAGTATTTTAGAAAAATATGTTATTAGTAATATTAAATATAATAATAGTTTATCAGATAAAGAAATAATTCAAAATTATTGTATATTATTTTTTATATTAGGAAATGATTTTATACCTCATACTCCTTCTATAAATATTAGATATAATGGTGTAGATGAATTATTAAATATTTATAATGAATTAATGGAAGAAACGAATGGTATTTTTTTGTTATATACAATGAATACTATAAATATAAATTTTTTGAAAATGTTATTTCATAAATTATCAAAAAATGAAAATAATAGAATCAAAAATATACTAAAAATACGAGATAAACAAGAAAATAAATTTAAAAATATATATAATAAAGAAAAAGATAAAAGTAAAGTAATTACACATAAACCAATTATTTTTAGAGAAAAAGAAAAAGAGCTTTTTAAAGATTTAAATGATTGGAAAAATAATTATTATATGTATGAATTATATCAAGAAAAATATTATCCTACTTATAAAAATATATTAGATGAAAAAATAGATAATATGTGCGAGGAATATATAAAATCAATAATATGGTGTTCTAAATATTATATAGATAAATGTTATTCTTGGAAATGGTATTATAAATATTTAACTGGTCCAAGTTTTATGGATTTAAATACTTATTTAAATAAAAATCCAGAAATAAAATTAAAAAAAGATAATGAATCTTATAAATCATATCAACAATTAATGATAATATTACCACCAAAAAGTTATAATTTATTGGAAGAAAAATATAAAAAAATATTAGAAGATAAATATTATTATTTATCTCCAAATAAATTTAAAGAAAGTCATATATTAAAAAGATATTTATGGGAATCTGAACCAATTATACCAGATTTTAATTTATAAAAAAGGATATAAAAATAAAAAGAGTATATTTAATAATTAAAAACAAATATGCCTACAAACCCTTTTTTTGTTAATTTAGTTGTTGGACTAATAATGTTTTATTATGGTGGTGATAATCAAAGGAAAAATTGTCCACATATGACACTTGATTCAGATACAAAATTAATTCATGATAGAGATATGGCTATATCTGAACTCGCATCAGTTACAACTAAATATAATGAATTAAAAAATGGACAAATGAGTAATTTAGTAGATTCACTTGCTACTGATAATTATAAATATCAAAGTAATTTAAATAATTGTATTAATACTATAAATAATTTAGAATATCAAAAAAAACAAAATGAAAAATGTAAATTAGATTATAATGATTTAGAATATAATAAAAAATTATTTCTAGATGAAGTTACAGAATTTAATAATTATAAAAAAATAATAGATCAAGAATATGAAGATAGAGAACAAAATTTACAATTAGCAGGAGAATGTATAAAATGTCCTGAAAATGTATTTGAATATTTTAATTTATTACCTGATTCAGAACAAAAAATAAAAAAACACGAATTAAAGAATAAAACTACAGAATTATTACAAATTAATTCTCCAACTGAAGTAAATCCACCAAATAAATAATATTATATAGTATAACCTTTTAATTTCATTTCTTTAATAAATATATCTAATGGACACGGTCCAATATCTAATATTAATTTATGAAAATCTTTAATATTATTATTATTTTTTAGATTTTTTTTAAGATATAATTTTTTATATTTTTGTATTAATAATTCTCCTATTTTATAAGATACAGCTTGTCCTGGATTAGATATATATCTTATAATTTCCTCTTTAATAAAATCATCATCTACATATAAATATTTTTTAAATAATTCACTACATTTAGTATAATTCCATTTATAATAATTTATCCCTACATCTAAATATAAACGAATAATTCTTATTAATTCATATATATATCTATAAAATACTTCATATAAATTATTACTCTCTAATAAAGTTTCAGTATAAGTTGCCCAACCTTCTGAATATCCACTATAATAATTATTTAAAATATATTTTGGAACATTATTTTTTTTATTAATTAAATGTTCATAATTATGGCCCGGGTTACCTTCATGTAAACTTAATACATATAATTCATTTTTATTTAATGTTTGTTTATCTTTAAAATAAAATATACCTTTTTTATTTTTTATTGGTGGTTGATAATAAACACTAATTCCATAATTTGCTTTATCTAATAATTTTATATTATATTCTGTATTTATATTATAATCATAAAAATATTTTTTCATTATAGTATTTTGTATTTTCCTCTTAATTTTATTCAAATCTTCTAATATTTCTTGATTTGAATTATATATATATTCTGGATTTGTTACTATTTTTTGATGTAATTCTTTTATAGTTCCTCTAAACTTTAATTTATTTTTAATTAAATTTAAATTTTTTAAACATTTTTTTATTTCATTATCTGCTATATCAAATACTTTTTTTGGCGTAATTGATTGATAAGTATTTAATTTTAAAAATATTAAATAATCTGATTTACCATTTTTTATATAACTTAATCCTAATTTATCATTATTTGTATATTTTAAATATTTATCTTCTAAAAATAATAATATTTTCTTAATATTTTCAACTAAATATTTATTTATACTATTTTCATATCTCTTTTTTATTTTATTTGGAATTCTTTTATTATGTTCATATGTTTTATTATTTAAACTATCTTTTAAATAATTAATTGTATTTAATATAATTATTCTATTATGAATTATTTTCTTTTTAATACCATTTTTTAATAATTGAATCATTTTATTAGTAATTGAATCTAATTTCATTAATCTTTGGATATAATCTTCATAATCTTTTATAGTATTAAAATTATAGAAATATATTCCAGTTGAATTTATAATATATTCTAAAAATATATTATCAAATATATTCATACATAATAAATCATAATCAATCTTAATATCTTGTTTTTTTAAATCATATTCTAATATTTTTTCATATTTATTTTTATCTTTAATATTATCTAAATATTTTATATATTTTTTATCTAATTTATTTACTTTACTTATATGAGAATTTAAATATATATTTGGTTGAATATGTTTAAATTTATCAATATATTTTATATGAATGGAATCATTTAAAGTTGGATTTAATATTAATGAATCTAATAAATATTTTTCATATATATCCATTACACTAATATATAGTATATTTTATATTTCATCTAAATTAATATCTTCTTCTTCTTCTTCTTCTTCTTCTTCTTCTTCTTCTTCTTCTTCTTCTTCAATATCAAAAGGATTAAAAGTATCATCTAAATAATCAGACGATGATTCTTCAAAAATTGAAGGTATTTCTTTCATTTTTTTTAATTTTTTAACATGTTCTTCTTTATATACATCAATTATACTACATTTATTTGATTGTAATTGATCCCATCTTTCAATTAAAACAATATTATCTTGATTAACATATTTTTTTTTCCTCATATTTCCTCTAACTGTTCCAATTCTTTCTATTCCATCAGAACATTGTATTTTAAATCTACAATTCCCTAACGCAGAAATAACTTTTGCATATTCTTCATTTTCTTCTTTTAAACGAAGATGGGTTGATTGTATACTATTTTTACCCTTTTTATGTTTATTTCCACCTATTTTATTTTTAGGCATACTTATTATTTAATATATATTTATAATGTTTCTAATTATTAATTAAATATAGTTAAATGTTTAAATATATTTAATTTATTTTATTTAAAATATTATTTAAAAAAATTTTTAATTACCACCCAATGTAACTACTCCAGGTAATGTATCCCACGGATTTTTAACTTTGGAGGATTTACGAGCAGATCTACGAGCCGATCTTCTTCCCGATCTTCTTCCCGATCTACGAGCAGATCTTCTTCCCGATCTACGAGCAGATCTTCTTCCCGATCTACGAGCAGATCTTCTTCCCGATCTTCTTCCCGATCTACGAGCAGATCTTCTTCCCGATCTACGAGCAGATCTTCTTCCCGATCTTCTAGCGCTTCTTCTAGCGCTTCTTCTAGCGCTTCTTCTAGCGCTTCTTCTTCCCGATCTACGAGCGCTTCTTCTTCCCGATCTACGAGCGCTTCTTCTTCCCGATCTACGAGCACTTCTGCGAGCTGAGCGTCTATGTGATTTAGCCATTATTTATATAATATTATAGATTTTTTTTATAATTTAATTATAATTTAATTAAAATATAAAAAAATTTAAAAATATATTTATTTAAATATTTATTTAATTACCGCCTCCAGATTTTTTCCAATTACTAGCAGCCATTTTAAATCTTTGAGCATGCGATTTATTAGGGAATTGTGATTTTAATTTTTTTAATTCACTTGACATAAATTTATTGTAAGGAGATAATTTTCTTGATCTTCTAGATGATCTCTTTGATTTCGGTGATCTACGAGCACTTCTTTTTCCTGATCTACGAGCACTTCTTTTTCCTGATCTACGAGCACTTCTTTTTCCTGATCTACGAGCACTTCTTTTTCCCGATCTACGAGCAGATCTTCTTCCCGATCTACGAGCGCTTCTTCTAGCGCTTCTTCTAGCGCTTTTTCTTCCCGACCTACGAGCGGATCTACGTGAGGAGCGTCTATTTGATCTAGCCATTATTTATATTATACATTAGATTTTTTTTTATTTTAAATTATAATTTAATTAAGGATGGCCGACCGGACTCGTCACCGGCTTGTTCCCACGAGGGTGTGGGACGCCGTGGAAGCGCATTGGGCTACGGACAGGCGAGCTTGGCTTCCGCCTCGGGCTACGGACAGGCGAGCTTGGCTTCCGCCTCGGGCTACGGACAGGCGAGCTCGGCTTCCGCCTCGGGCTCCGGACAGGCGAGCTTGGCTTCCGCCTCGGGCTACGGACAGGCGAGCTTGGCTTCCGCCTCGGGCTCCGGGTCCGCTCTTCTTGAGGCCGCTCCTTGGTGACTGATCCCCACGCCATCAGCTTCTCCAGCTCGCCTTCGTCATCCCCCTTCCGCGCCGCCGCTTTCTTCTCCGCCGCCGCCTTCTTCTCCAAGTACTCATCCAGCCTGGCCTTCTTCTGCGCCGCCCTGGCCTTCTTCTCCGCCGCCTCGAGTGTCGTCTCCTTATCCCTATCACTATTATTGTTTTCGCAATCAACATCACATTTCCATTTATCTTTTTCTTCTTCTTTACAATTAGAAATACCACATTTCCATTTTTCTCCACCTTTTTGGGTTGATACTTTATTTAAACGAGTACTTCTTCTTCTGGATCTACGAGCACTTCTTCTTCCCGATTTACGAGCACTTCTTCTTCTCGATTTACGAGCACTTCTTCTTCTGGATCTACGAGCACTTCTTCTTCTCGATTTACGAGTACTTCTTCTTCTGGATCTACGAGTACTTCTTCCCGATTTACGAGCACTTCTTCTTCTGGATCTACGAGTACTTTTATTTGGTCTAGCCATTATTTATATTATATTATATTTTTATTTATATTATATTTTTATTTATATTATATTTTTCATTCATTTCATGCCTTCGCGCCTCCCGCCGAGTCGGCAGCCGCCGCCGCCGCGTCCCACCAGTCGTCGTCCCCGACGTTTTCGTCAGCTTCGCCCTTCGCAGCTGGTTTGACGCTACATTTTTGGTTTCCATTCGCTTGGCGTTTTCCACAATTCACATCATAGTTTCTTCCGCCTTTTTGTTTTCGTCTTCGTCTTCCTTTTCCTCCCTTTTTCCCCATACTAAATGTTTTTGCTTTTGGGTTTAATTTAAATCTATTTGTTGTTGAATGAGATTTAATTCCGGCTAAAAATTCATCCATTCCAGTTTGATTTGATACTTTATTTGAACGAGCACTTCTTCTTCCCGATCTACGAGCACTTCTTCTTCCGGATCTACGAGCACTTCTTCTTCCCGATCTACGAGCACTTCTTCTTCCCGATCTACGAGCACTTCTTCTGTGTGA
>Ga0315315_10002868_pt1 | contig 15754 bp, 11 predicted proteins | sample M140m3416metaG_FD_203699 | JGI IMG/M metagenome (GOLD analysis project Ga0315315, IMG submission 203699) | Ammonia-oxidizing marine archaeal communities from Monterey Bay, California, United States - M1 40m 3416 | ecosystem: Environmental > Aquatic > Marine > Intertidal zone | place: USA...
ACACAGCCAACGACAGCAGCAGGCGCTTACATAAACAATTGGACAAGCGTTATCGGATGGGTCCTTGAATTTGGCTTAGTCCTCGGAGCGTTCGGCTTATCTTTCAATGATTTTCCATGGAATGGAGGGACCGTTGCATCTACTACAACCATTTTTATCTTGATACGTTTAATTGTTGTTGTCATATCTGTTGCACTTAATTTGTTCAAGGTGGTATTAAGTAACGATATGGTGTGGCGTTCTGTCTTCAGTATGGTAGAAACTGCTTCCGCCGTCTTACCTGTTGTAGGGTTGTCGATGATGGAAGCTAGCGGAGCTGATACGGATATTTGTAACAATAATCAATGGATTATCCATGGTTTCTTAATAGGTAGTTTAGCAGTTCGATTGGGAAGAACATTTTGGGTTTTGGACAATAACCCTTACAAGAAACTTGATGATGCTAGCGCCAACCTTTCATGGAAGCAACGAAAAGCAAACTATGCAAGTATACGTTCAAAGGCAAAGGAAGAAGTTACGTATAACTTTCAATCCAGTGGAGTTCAGCGTCACGATTTGATTTAAATGGTTCAAGTGTTACGGACGTGCAAACGATGCAATTTACAATATCCAAATGAATACTTTACGCGGTCCATTCGCTCACGTAACATGAAGATGACCAAGCGGTGTTATTATTGTCGAATTAAATTGAAACAGAAAAAAGCAAACCATGCTACGTTAAGAGCTTGCCGTGATCAGTGGGAGCAATTTAAAGAAACTCACGCTTGCGTCGATTGCCATTTGGAAAACCCAAAGGTGATTCAGGCGGATCATGTACGAGGAACAAAAATTATGAACTGTTCGGAGTATGTGTGGTGGTGCACGCATGGCGGACTGGAAGGTCAGCGACGAGAATTGTTAAAAACTGAAGCACGGTGTCGATTTTGTCATGTACTTAAATCAAAGCGAGAATGGCTTGCGTTGAAACGAAAAAGCAATGCGACAAGAAACAAGAAACAGACCAGGGAATTAAGACACAAAGAAGAAAAGCAAGCTTTTGTAAATAAGGAAAAAGTCAGACGTGGGTGCTGCGAGCAATGTAACAGAAAGGTGACCAAAGAGACGGTGGAGGCATTTATATTTGATCACGGCGATAATTGGAACATGAAAAATTTCACCATATCCAATTATATTAATCGTAATCGATGTAGTTTGAAGCGGGCAAAACCGTTGTTGGTTCGGGAGATGTTGCTTTGCCAGCTATTGTGCGCCAACTGTGACTGGGAGAGCACTCGTCGTCACTTGTGGAACCACAAACCACACAATCCACACCAACAGGAGTTGCAAGATAGATTTTTAATAAATGGGTTATAAAATAAAGGAACGGAGTAGAACGATGAAGTGTGATATTTGCAATAAAGAGATAGATCGCTACCACACCACATGGTTACCCGAAAGGATGAGTGGTAGTATTCTAGTATACCCTTTATGTTTTGTGTGTACGGATAACTTTATCAAAGTTTACAATAAAAATATCTTAATATATATATTAAAGAGATCCTATGAGTAATATTACCTATTCAAGTGTATCCGAACGCGATCATTTATTAAACGACGATGGGAAAGCAGTCGAACTAAAGGAATGGGAAACCATGGACGAAATCCAATCGTTAAAGGAAAGGAACCCTGAACAATACGAACGAACCAAGCAATATTTACTGTACATGAAGCAGTTTGAACATTTGCTCAAACGGAAAGTTCATCAATCTCCAACGGTAGATACATTGGATTTGGAATTGATAATATGCATCTATAACTTATTTCTTACTTTATGTACTTAGAAAATATTAAGGTCAACATACTACGCTCGTATTTATGAAAAGGTGCTTGATATTTAGTATGTTCCATCATATACGCTTGTAGATGATCGATATAGTTGTCTATATGTCGTTTCTCAGGTGTGGTATTCGCCATCATGTCTCTGATTTTGTCGGTCAACATTACTAATCGACTACCTGTAATTGCATCTTTAATAATAGGTTTAAATAACTTGACCAGTTGTTGCATGCTTCTCGTTCGCAGCATAATTTTCATACAACTTAATTTTTCATTTTTTTGTATTAAATCGTTTACAATACCTTTAACCTCCTTCGACATACGTCGTTTAATACAATTTCTCTTTTTTAACGGCAGCGTAGATTGCATAGAATTCGTTAATGTAATCATGTTTGTTCTTCTTGCAGTGTTAGTGCATGCTCTATATGTATAAACGTATATGTAAATATATCGAGGCATACGTGTGTGTCTATATATATTATTTTACCAGTTTTTATTGGTTCGTGGTGTGGCCTTAAATCATTACTATAGTAATAGCATTGTAGTGCTAGATGCGAGTTGGTTTTTTTCTTAAAATTTTAAATAAAAAGTGTTTTAAATGATGCAAAAGATGAATACATTACAGGATTTTTCGAACGATGATTTTTTAAGCAGTCTCATTGAAACGTCTATGAACGATCGCTTCCATTGCGGCCACTGTGAACGAACGTATAGTTCGGCTAAATTGCTACGAGAACATCGGGCACAGCACCATAACAATGCCTCTCAAACCTATGTAGATGTTACTGTGTTTGACCCACATAGTAAGACGTGTTATGTTTGCGCTAAACGCTTCAGTAAAGTGGGTTATACGTTTTTGCATTATGCCAAAGTGCATAACATGAAGGGTCCATTGTCGTGTGCTAGCTGTGACAAGCGTTTTTTTAGTTCCCGAGCATTAGTAAAACATCAACATGAACGTCACGTGCCATATGGTAAAGATTGTCCAAGTTGCGAGAAGGTTTTTTCTAGTCCTGCTTTTATGCGCGAACACTTTCAGCAATACCACAACAATGCCACACAAACCTATGTAGATCCATCTAAGTTTGACCCATATAGTAAGACGTGTTACGTTTGCAATCGACGTTTTAGTCGATTAGGGGCGGTGCAAAAACACTACACCATTGTGCATAATATGAAAGGTCCGCTGTCGTGTAGCCATGAGGGATGTGACTTGCATTTCTTTACGGAAAAGGCTTTGAGTAGACATATGAATAAATGTGTTATGCAATTATAATTTCACAACATCCCGAGTGCTCTTCGTTGCATATGGTGCACTGGCGTAAGGCTAAGGAGTGCACTTCGAAGCAATTTGGACATGTTTCTAAAGATGGTTTGGTTGGTTTCGTTTTTTCTGTACGGGTATGTCTACTAATAGGGGTAGCAAAATCACAGGTAAAATGAGGCGATTTATTTTGTGTCGTTGCTTTTTGGGAGTTGAGTTGCGGTTGTACGTTGGTGGATTGAAAGATGAGTTCGGACAATTCTTGTGAAAACTCTGGGAGGGTCACTTGTAGTTCCGTTTCGTATCTGTTATAAAGGTCAATAATACTATCTTTATTCATAAAAGCTATGTAGTTAATTATATATTTATGCTCTATTTATACTGTTGCTTCTGTTTTTCTTCTTTTCGGCAACCTCAATGTATTTACAAAATCTACAAAATCATCTATTATCTCTGCATCTTCAAAAAATTTCACGCTAAATTTTAGGATCGTGACAATGTCCTCTTCGACCAATATCGAGGATAACAAGGTTTCTAAGTACCCATTACATATAATCTCTTTGATGCTTGTGTTTTTGTTCTTGTTTTCCATGTTCAAAATGTAATAGACGTATAGAAATTTCCTCGGTTCAATATCACTATGCTTCTCTATGTAACTTTGAATGTCCATATTGATTTGTCCAAAATACTGCACGACAGTTTTTGTTTCGTGTGCATGTTCTTTGTAGTTGGCCAGGGTGTAGTTGATCAATTTGTTAGAATACAACAAGACAAAGTTGATTGCTGTTTTGATGTGGATGGGTCGTGGTTGGAAATGGTATTGATTCAACAGGGTCAAACAATCGGCTATGTGGTTTCCCCATGTTTCTAAAATGGTCCGCATGAAAGACCTGTTTTGCGGGACACCTGTTGGTTTGTACAAGGTTAGGTACGTCGTTGGTTTATCTAATATGGTATTCAGTTGCCCGTGCAAATAAGAATAAGCTGGTTCTAATATTAAATATTCTGGTTTGAATTTCTGGTGAGTTAATATGGTGGTCAAAATGTGTCGTTTTCTTTTTAATAAATTTGCCATTTTGTCGCAATTTATCATGGAGAATTTTACCACTTTCACCAGCTCTTTCATAAGGCTGCCTAATCGTATGAAACGATCTTGGTCTACGAAACATAACAAACTAGAGAACGACTCCACATGGCCATTAATCGCAGTGATGTACAGTAAATGTTGTATGGGATCTTTTGTCGAGTGGATGTACCCGAGATGTATACCACCAAATTGTACCGATTTATCCGTGCTTTGAATCGCTAGCCTCCGCTGAAGGTTCCAAAGTTCAACATCATCATTTGTAAACATGTCAACAAAGAATTGAACATGTTGTGTCCTTCCATATTGACATGCAAAAGTCAATAGATCCACGTCAAATGTATACAATTTGTTTTCAATGAATTGATGATTGGTCTTCATGGGCAAAATATAAGTGGTGAATATGTGTTGTTTGCTGAGACCGAGTTGTTCGATGTATTTGCAAGCCCACTTAATATAAGTTTTAAATATATCTATTTTGTCCGAAAACTGTATTGAAAATTCGATGTTGGTCTTGATTTGATCAACAATGAAGGATGCGGTAACCAGTTTTTGATCTTCGGTGTGCGTGGCGCGTTTCTCCAATTCCTCTTCCGAAAACGAAAAGCCGCTGATTTTCTCAAGTAAAATTTCTAAATCTGTTGCGGTAAAGTCGTCACAAAACAACTCCAACAAGGAAAATAAATTTAATTTCGCGTGGACAATCTGTTGTTTATGTTGACTTTTCACGACTGCATGGGGGAACGAAACAATGTATTTGTACGGCATGTTGGATGCTAAAAAGACTTTGCGGACAAAATCAATAATGGTGTTGAATTTCAATACTTCATTTTGTTGGTACATTGTCATAATCGTGTATCCAATGAACGAGGATGCTTCAAGGATGTACAATCCACTCAATCTGTGTTTCGCACCCGTTCCATTTTGTAATTCGGAGTCTAAAAAGGGTTTTCCTTGCAATAAATTCCTATAGTCGTAGCCATACATGTTCTCGTTGACCGTAAACATATGATCAATTGTTATTTCGTACGCATATTTCGTTGCAAAATTGTATTTTGTTGTTGAATAGGTGCACGGCAATCCGATGTTAGAGAAATACATGTTAAACGGCCATCCAATCAACTTTTTCATTTTGGTTTGCAGCAATTGCATCACCCAATCCTTGGAAGGATCTTCTTTGCATTGCATAAAATCGAATAAGAAAGGATTTAATCCATGTTGTACAAAGAACGGCACCGAGTAAAGTAAATCTTTTCTAAAATAGCAGGTGGTGGATTGTTTTTTCACGTGTTCAACAATTTGCATATGGTATTGGTACATATGGTGTATATCGGACATCTTGTTGTTCAAATGTTTATGAAAATATACCCAGGACAATCCCCCATTGAAATGCAAATTCGTGACTAAAATTTGCCAATAGACATGTGCATCTGGTTTTTTGTACTGTCGAAGCAGCAAGTCCATATTTTTTTCGGATAACTTAAAGTTTCGCATAAAGGTATTGGGTTGAATGTATTGCGATTCTACATCTTTCAATATATGTGGCTTGCTTTGGTCCATCCTGTGATAATCCATGTTTTTTTCTATTGCATGAAAAAATGCTACCATGGATATTGGCAAATCCAACCGCAAAAAGATTGCGCAAATGTTGTTGAACAAACTGCTTCGTTTAGCGGTGGTCATTTTAGACGTAAAGCGAGATGGGGCAAGCATGTAAAATATATCCAATGGTTGGTAATCGACAAATATTTGCATCACTTCGTTGTGGTGGGAGTTGACAATGATTTTGTGCAACAATGCATCCACTTTTCGGACAAAATGCGGAGCAATTTCCTTTAATCGTACCAGTATGTCCATGATTGCTGTTCCTAAAAAGTCATAATTCGCCAGTCTATCGGGGCTTCGGTGGGACACTTTGTAGCAGGGATCGCAAAATATGTCGTCTTCGTTGACAATATATTTGAAGATAAATTGTATTGCATTGTAAAAGTAGTTTCCCCGATGCAATTGGATAGTGTCCGTTCGAAAAATCCTCAACATTTCAGATTCAAAAAAATCCACCTCTTCCAAATCGGATTTCCAGCTTTTCCACCATATTTGCCCAAGGTCTAATTCTTCATAAAATAAAATAGAGGCATGCGACAACAAGGTTGGTTGATCGGTCAACATAAAATGAAAACGTTTGACGTCTTTCATGTACGTTTGATCCCACACAGGGGATGTCAAGATGAAGAAAAATATCGTTCCTGGTATAGCATCTTTCTGTTTTTTACACACTGCACTTTTGTGCAACGTATCAGCAACATCAAATAATGTATTTGTCAATTTGTGAATGAAATAAATATATCGATTCGTCATATTGTTTGAACGATATAACTCAGGGTTATCGATTTGTTTACTAATGATACCAAACGTGCATTGTTTCATGTACAATTCCATGTAATTAACAATCAATAAAACCCGTCTGTCAATTTCGCGCCGCAATTTTGTTTTGTCTTTCGTAAACAATAATAATTCGGGGCAGCCTAATATGGTGTGTATATTGTCGGTTCGAAACGGAAAGTTCCAATGCGTTGGGCTTGATGCAACATATTTCGTTCGCATGTAAGCGGAAGTTAACAATCCATTGTTTACTTTATCTGTAAGGATATGCTGCAAATCCGTGTACATGAATTGTGTATACACAGGTTTGACTAGTTTGATTAACGAGTGCAATGCTCTTAATTGTTGAACGGTGCCACCACTTCGGCACAATTGCACACTAGAATTGTAGCGGCGGATGGAAAACGATTGGGCAAATAAGCTAAGTCGGATGCCAATGTATATATCTTGCAATGGTTTGAAGTAGTCATCTAGATTGGGTGTTGAATCTAAATAATGCAATACCAATTTGGACGATAGCGATTTTTCCGAGAAACAACACGACGAGTCTGCCCAGTGACGGGGATTGCTTATCATGTATTGATAAAAAGACGTTCCGCCATTGATTGGCTCGTGATGGATGTTGAAATCAGCCAAAAAAATAGTGTCGAAATTCAATGTTTGATCTCTATTTGCAACCCTTGTTTTGATTCTTAAACATTCATCGGTTTGTTGGTGCTCATAACATGCCATGTAGATCTTCAGCTCGTCCAGTGCTTCTTGGTCCCCCTCATGAACAATATATGCATTGCTTGAGTCTTCTACGATAGTAGTAAAAATATTGGCGGTGCGCATTAGACCAATGTTGTTCAACCAGCTGAACCCCTCTTTCCACGAAGCCAAAAACGTGTCGTCTTTCGGGTATCCATAATGTTTCATGCGATGTTCCAATACTTTGTGGCCAGGGGTTGATGCAAACTTCTGTATCACCATGGTATCTTTTTTAAACCAATTGCGGCGTTTGTAAATGCAATCGGGTTTGTTCATAGGGAACATCAACAAAAACAGGGCTTGAAATACATCGTCGAAAGGCCACTCGGAAAGAGCATCTAATAAAGAAAGATGTTTTGCTTCGTTTGGGTTCCATTTATGATGAATGCGTTGATAGTCGTCGTAATCAAATGCATTTTTGTGTGGCTGCTCTTTCTTCAACAAACGGATCAAGTATTCTTTGCGTTTCGCTGCATCATCGCAAAAATTGACCACAAAATGAATGGGATACAAATCGTTGTCGGTGACCTTGACACTATTGCAATAATCAAATATGGCATCAGGTATTGGTTGTTTCAACAACATCCCAAGGATCAATGGACTCATATGAAAATGGGATCCGATTTTACAATGCAATTTTTTCTTTACGTAGTCCGAAACCTGCAACGTATCCACCTGAATTTCAAACGTATCAAATGTACTAGGCATCGTCCCCTTCTTTAAATAAAAGGTTTCCCAATCCTCTTGCATCGTCGTGCTTTTCATCAACGCCAAACATGCAGACTTGTTCATGATGCACGCAAACAATTGATTAAATGGGTAGTTCAGTCCGTTAATTCGCCTCAATCCCATGATGATTGTGTTGCGTTCTCCAAACGATACTCGCGACAAGATTTCATGCACTTCTAATAATTTATCTTCACGAATCATTTGTACGATTTGCTCCAACGTGACATTTGGTGTCTGCTTCAAGCCTACCTCTGTATTAGGAACAGGGATAATATCCTTCAACGATTCAATGTGGTTTTGAAACGTCTGTGTATAATTTCTAGATGTTGTTTTCCACGTCGAATCCAATAGTTTGCATTTTTTTGGTATCTTTCCGTTGGACAGACGCAATTTATTCGGTGCATAAACGGTTCGTGGTATATGATACAATCCAAAATTGATTTTCTTCAACGCATAGGACTTATCGGGGAACCGTATCTCCCTGGCATGATTTTGCATCATTGCTCGAAAGACATTTCTTTCCTCTACGTTGACACAAGATGGTGCAGGCAGGCAAGTCGTGTCATTGCTAACCACAATTAATTGATCGTTATTTGACCGCACCGTAATGAATAACGTTCCATCTGCACCAAACGAAATTTCATGAATGAAACCTCGTTCTATGATGCGTTCTTGTGGGTGTTCATATTGGTCATTCAAATCCGTGGATATCAATCGCATCGGTTCGTGCTCTGCATCCGTAGCAAACAACAATATGTGAAAAAAATTGAAATAGATACGTTGTTCCTTCCTATACAGTTCGAACTTGAATTTTGCAGGCACATCGTTGTCTTCTTCTTTTTGTAGATAAAAAGTACCTTTCCATGGGACGGAGTTGTCTTCGAACTCTTGAATTGTAAACGATAAAGCCAGTGTGTTTGTGTCTACCACTGGGGGAGTGTATTGGAAGCTTTTACGCATCACTGCCTTGTGTGCGTTGTCCATGTTGTCATCAAAAATAATATTTTGAAAGAGAAACTCTTCAAACAACTTAAAGTTAAACAGTTTCATCGGAACTTGGGTGTGCGCCCCGAGGATGGGTGTCGATACAAAGTGAATTCCTTGACAACCAGATCGGTGATTGGTCGGAGGAAAAAGATCTTTTATGGATCGATTTCTGGCTCGAAATGCCCCATCTTGCAGGAAGCGAGACACGTTCTTCGTGGTCATTAGCCTGGTATTCATCAAGTAAGCATCGTAAGAGTCAATTTGTATACAAACGTCATCGTATTTTCCGTTTTTAAAATGTTCTACAACTTCATTGAATTGCTCCTCCGACATCTCTTCCGCGTATGCAGGCTCCTCGATTTCAAAGTTTGTTTTGTTTGTTTCAATAATCTTTTCCACATACACAGCTTCGTAGGCGGTGGTTCGATCGTAAGCTCTCTCTTTTTCAAACATACAAAATACAGGCTGTTGAATCATCGTGTTCATCGGTGGTTGTGATATAAAGGATAGAACCTTCATGATCTCTTCGTTCTTTTCGTTTGCCGATGCCCATTCTTGGATACACATATCACAATAGGCAAATACTTTATTCCTGTATGCATATTCAAAAAATGTTTCGTCGCATGTCATAGGTTTACCATCGTCATTGATGTACAATAACATATTGTGTTTGGTGTTTGCAATTGCTATATAGGTTTCGTCGATTGCAGCTCGGTTGTAATTTTTAATAATTTCCGTCGAACGATACGATTTATCAAGGTAATGGGAACCCTTCCGTTGATGCCATGATTTTTTCGTATTACTTGTAACGTGGTCGAAATAATTAAACACATGGCGGAGGTTGCCTATCTTGCTTTCACCACATTCTTCGTTTACCTTAAATACAGGAAACAATACATTATTCGCATCTAGTAATTGTATAGTGTTTGTTTCTGTATTTTTTCCATTTAAGGGGTTTAATTGTGTGATAATAAATTCTAAAGAGTTGTAAATAACTTTATCGCCGACATTTGGTGTTTTAATTTGAAACACTTGGGTTGTCATTTTTCGTTAGATTACACTTGTTTATATAATGTTCTCATTTTAAAATTAGTATATATTATATAGACCTTCCGTAGAAAGCGAGATGCAGCGCATAACGGACGAAACGAAGAGTATTATTTCAGGTAATGATATTTTAAAGATGCATTACCTTTCTATAGGGAACGCCGATATATTCATGTGTAGGAATTTAATTTTGAACAAGGTATTCGAGAACGGTATACAGATATGCTCAGGAAAAAAAAAATGCACGGAAATTAAATTGTCTGATGCAGAAGTCTCTGAAATATGGATTCCCTTCGCAAAGGATTTAGTGGATATAATTACCTGCATTGGTATCGCTCCCATACGTTTCAAACGCGTAGAGAAACAAATGATTCCATATATACCAAAACCTGGATCCTACTCCATACAAATTACAACGTCCGTGGACGGCATTTGCTCCTACGATCTTTTTGATATAAACAGTCCAATGGATAAACCTGCACCAAATAGCCTGGTTTTGCATGGGTTTGGTTATGATCCTAGATCAAACGGTAGCCTTTGTTCCATTATCAAAGTTTTGGAACCAACCATGCAATTCATTCACGCAATGAGCGACAGTGCGTTAACGGCAGAAATGTTACGATGTAACCCACCAATCGTTGTTGAAAAGAAAGAGACGACACAAGATTCAAAAGAGGGTTTAGACTTTGATTTTTATATGGATTCAGATGCATTGAAGACGTCCACTCACTCTCAATACCAAAGAGACGAACAAGCCGTAGCAAGACTTAAAAATCAACAACGATTATTTGCTAATGCTATCAATGGAGTAAACGAACAGTCCGCAACTAATACGTCAAAGACAATGAACAACATTGTGCCTCTCCCATCTTCCTTTCGCGTTGGCACGGTTATCGAACCAAGTGGTCGCAATGATTACACACAAATCCTACGATCGTCTTCTGAATCCATATGCTCTGTGATGGGCGTGCCGCGAAGCATGATGATATCGGACAATGTGGTTAGAGGGGATGTGGAGGGATCACATGATGTGTTTAAGCAGTGCGTGTTGTTATGGAAGAACATCACGTCCAAAATATTGACATTGGTTTATAGATATATTTACAAACAAGATGAAGCACAACGTTTGTCACAAATAGCAAAAAAAAGAAAAATAAAAGATATCTCTAAGTTGACCAACAATGATCTGATACAAGTAGTAGTGCCTGTTACGCCGTACATAAGCAACGACGAATTGAAACAGTTGTACTTGTTAAATTTAATTGACTGGAATACCTACAAACAGTACGTCATACGTAACACTAGCTTGCCAATTGACTTATTGAAAACCAACGAGAAAGATCCGTGGTCAAAAGAAGATAAACTGCTACTACTAGGGGCCAATGTGCCCACCGCAAACGACCCAGCGGCAAATGACAAAAAAAATGCACCCAAAAAAAGCACCCAAAAAACACCCAAAAAAGATAAGACAACCACCAAACTGAAAGCTAGTGGAGCAGGCAAGAACTAACTGTGCCTAATTTTTTTTACATATTTAAATTTTTTTAGTCCATATTTTTTATAATACTTAGCAGGGGCGTAGCATTGAAAATTATTTTTCAAACTTAATTCGACACCTCTTTTTAATCGATTATAAACACCACGGGAACTTTTCATCCATGAAACTAAAACTTCGTTTGCTTTTATTTTTCTATAGTGTTTTAATTTAAGAATTAATAAAGTATTGTGTTTTAAAACCAACGTTTTTGAAACAGAAATATAAGTTTGTTTCTTTACACTGTTTAACGTGCTTAATACAATAAACCACCCTTTATCTTCGACCATTTATTTATACGAATTGTGGTGGTATATACTACACATAGAATTCTAAAATGCGTTCGGGATACGACAGCGAAAATTCTAGAGAAGAGGACTCGTCACAGGACTCGTTAGACGACTCGACTGTGCACCACTTTAACTATGGAGCAGGATGCCTTTGCGTGCCATGGACAGTTGCCGTTGTGTTCGGTACTAGAATAAGTGGAAAAGAACAGTTGGAGTTTAAATACTTTTTGACAGAGCATGCAAAGAACCGAAGCTGCGCAGTAAAAAGTGATAAATTATGCCCTACCAGTATCGGAACTTACGTCACAAATATTAAAAAATACGCAAACATAGAACCAAATCCGAACGAAACCGTATACGAGGTATTGAGTCGTTATACGGCCTCCTCGTGGGCCATGATGAAACATACTCTGTTTGAGAGGAAAAGAAGCGGAGGGTCGGCATGGAACGACAACGTGAAACCCGCCTTTTTTCAAGCTTACGAATATTTCAAATGGAAATACAAGAGCATGGACTGGCCTTGTCGCGCGTGTCACCGTGACTGCCACGATATAACCATGCCGACAACAAATGTACATCAGTATTGTACAAGATGCTCGTGTGGACACCCTAGTCACGCAACGTTGAAGTATCCTTGTTGCACCGAATCAGGTTGTTATGGATCGATGGTTTGCTCACAACCAACTTGCAGAAAAGAATTTGGTAGATGCATGTTTAGCAAAATGTTTACGGCGATGGAACAAATGGATCGTGATAACGTAAAGGAATATTACATCAACAAAGGTCGATTTCTATGCAATAATTGCTTTGTAAACAAAGATCATGTGAACAATTGGTATAATGAATTGAAAATTAAAAAGGTAGGTGGTGGATTCGAAGTGGAAGAAGAGGAGAAGATCAAGAAGGATGCCATTGTTCGGGTTGAAACTGAAGAAGTGATACATCGCACGGAAAATGAAAAAATAGTTGTCGAACGGAGGCCACTTCAATACACAGCAACGTGCATTAGTGCCAGTGCAGGGTTGAGAGAAGAAGTTTGGGATCAGAAGACGTATGATTATTTAGTCAAGCCAACTGACAAAGTTCAGTATCAAATAGGGGATGTTGTGAAAGTGCACAAACATCACGTCAAACGTCTTTTTCCCCTTGGACGTGAATTGGAAGAGGAGATTTTCTTTGCGAAACAAAGGATAGAGTTAAGAGATGTGACGGAAACGGATGGGGAATACAGTGAATTACAACGTTTAATTGCGTTGGAAAATGAACCAGCTGCATTTATTATTAAAGCGACAAAAAGGGAACGCATTGAAACAACTGAAGGAATCTCGGGTCAAAGGATTAACAGGTATTGTATTAAGTATCAAATTGAAGACCACAGCGAACAAAAGCATTTTGAAGATCGTGCACCACATACGTCTGAGAAACCCTTTGTACGAGAAGAAGTTATTCGAGGCTTGCTTGTGAACAGAGAACAACTTACGTGGCTTGGCATGAGAACATTAAGTTGTATACCTGCTAGATACGAGTCGCAATGCATGACACGGATGGTCGATGGATTACGTACCATGCATATAGGCACTGCTTGGACTCGTCCAGAGGAGAACTCCGATCTCATTGGTCAAAACATGAGAAGGTACCTGGACAAATTAAAACACATGAAAGAAGAATTGGAACAGAGCAAACAAGCGTTGATTACATCTTTAACTGCATGTTTGCGAGGAGGACAACCAGAGAAAGGGTCTGTCTTGGAATCATTGGTGAAGGACTTTATTGTCTTTGACGACCCGAAAGTTAAATTTTCGCGTCAAATGTTTTGGTCAACCAAGTTTGCTGGTTCCAATTTGTTGGGTCCACTTGTTGAAATACGCAAAACCGCGCGAGGTAGAAAGGAAGCGTTGATACATGTGTTGAAGATTGGTTGCAGTACACGGTTGATGTTTCAAAGATGGAAGACATGGAATATTCAGATGCAATATCAATTGGAAGAGGAAGGACGTGAAAAACGAAAAACCAATGAACGACGACAAGCTGCTCGGAAAATGCAACGGGCGTATCGAATGTACAAAAAAAGACAGCAGCTTTGTCTTTTTGTAAAACAGATAGTATTGGAACTCATTGAAAACGTTATGATTAATCCATATGCGGAGGATCAAGATTTACTTGATTTAATGGATCCTGATGAGATGAACTTTTCTGATGAAGAAGAGGAGGAAGATGATGATGATGATGAAGAAGTTGATGCAGAGGATTTTATGTAATGACGAAACACAGGTATATAAATCGTGCTCAGTAATGGTAAATGTGGTACAGTATGTTACAGTTTCTCTGTGGATTTAGCCTAGGCGCATATATAGCAACCGAATACGATCTGAGTAAATACGTGGATGCGAGTAAAAATTTTATAAAGAATTTAGAAAAGGAACACCATAAAGACAAGAAAAAATAGCGCGTTATATACAAGTGTTTCTATTTATGTAACAAAACAAGCTTGCGTTGCTATGAAAGATATAATAAGCATACAGATTGCACTTTTATTTATATTTAGCCTTTTACCTATAATATCCAAAACTTACTATGCTTTAATTATGTTTATACCAACCTATTGCACAATAATCTTGAAAATTGCCGACACGAAAATGGCAGTTAAAAATAGCTATCACCATATAGATATTTGGTTCTTGTTTGGCATCATTATTGGGAACCTATTCATGGATGTTTTGGTGAATTTGCATATGACTTCTGACATGGCGTTTTACCTCTATGTAGCATTCTTTGTCATTGTACTTATCCTGCAATGTCATTATATGCATATAATAGTAGACCATTTTAATGACAACGATTGGGAAGGGTTGTATGTATGCTCACAAAGTCTACTTCATCTATTGATGTTGATTGTGACCATACGTAATGATTTGTACCAAGATCATCCATGGGGTCACATGTCCCAAGCAATGCTCACACATGCGGTCCTTAATTTATTGTTTTACTTCCATGTTAAAAAGTATCGAGATATCGACAGTGTGTATTCTAAATTTTTAACGCATATAGGTACGGACAATGGGCAACCGCATGTTGGTAAAGATGTGGGGTATCATATTATTATGTATCAATTGAAAGTATGCCTTGTCGGGTTGTGTTTGATACCAACATTACCGATTTATAATTCAATTAAATGGACCTGCATCATTATAACGATAACCTTCAATACCGTTTTTGTCTATTTGTTTTATTATTTGTTCATGGATATATATGAACATATGCAAAATAAACCTGATGTGGGAGAAAAGGATGCAATGTTACACGAAGAGGGAATCAACAATATGATATAAAATAAAAATTCCATACTATAAATAGATTGTACAACTATAGCAACAAAACAAAAAGAAGACTACATCATGAGTTATTTAAAAGAAACTACCACAACAAACAATTTATCAAAAACAGAGACATCCAGTCCTACCTATCCACTTGGTTACTCCGAAAGCGAAACCATGGTACAATTGGAACCATCCCCTCGCCCAATTTCCACCCAAATGTTTGACCACAACGCACATCTAGAACAAAAAGAGATTTGTAATCAGCTAAAAAAAGAAGACCCTGAATTATTCAATTCTCGTACCGTTATTGTGAAGGGTGTCAGTAATGAACGTCAATACAAACAACGACAACAGTTTTCCTCTAAATCGAGTGTCGAAAGTTTATGTGAGATTATGGATAAACACAACACCGTATTGAAATGTAATTTTATTCGACCAGGATTTAATGCATCCAATACATGCTTGATGTGCACTTCTGACATGTTACGCAACGCTATGAAAGAGGAAGCGGACAATTTCCATTTGAAAAAATTGAAAATACAATTGAGCACAGAC
>Ga0315315_10002870_pt1 | contig 15750 bp, 8 predicted proteins | sample M140m3416metaG_FD_203699 | JGI IMG/M metagenome (GOLD analysis project Ga0315315, IMG submission 203699) | Ammonia-oxidizing marine archaeal communities from Monterey Bay, California, United States - M1 40m 3416 | ecosystem: Environmental > Aquatic > Marine > Intertidal zone | place: USA...
ATCCGACCAAGAAACATAGCGAGACGACGAAGAACTTGAAGCTGCCACCCTCGCGGCTGAAGATGACAAAATGGTTTCGACGAAGACAGGATACAGCTGCGGACGGGGCGGAGGAGGAGCCTTTGAAAGATCCGAGTCTAGTCGCCGCTTTTGCCGCTGTTCTTGCGTCAGTTGTTTCTGCTGGGGGTTCTACATATTTGAGGAGACAGTCGACAGACGATGCAGCCTTTGCAACTGGATCGATTCCTTTGAAGGATATCCCCTCAACGCGAGCTACTGGTGATTACAAAGGTCCGACTAAGCCTAACCCTGGTAATTATCTTCACCCAAAATGCCAGCTTCAAAAGGATAAGAATCGAGGAGAGGTGCCTGGATCGATCATCTGTGCTGTTGGTAGGGAGAAGACCATAGAAAAGATCCGTCAAAAGGTGGATGTGATTATTGAAGTGGAACAATCATCCACTGCAACAACTACCAGAGCAAAGCTTAAACTCAAACCTGCGATCTGTGCACAACAAGAAGGTGGCATCATCGAAACTCGTTCGGTCATGAGTGTAAAAATGGGATTCCTCTCTATGAAATATGGCGCCCTCCTACGCTGGGACGAGGACTCCAGTCTCGTTACTTTAGTGGTACTCAGAAAGTTGTGCACTTCAGGGTTTATGGAAGGAACTGATGTTGGTGACATACCTACTACAAATTTGCCCAACAATGTTTCCTCGGCTCCTACAAGAAGTACCGTAGACGCGTCTCTCCTCAACGAGACAAATGCCAAAAGAAGGAAGATTTCAAAGGAATCACCTTCTAAGTTCACGATTAGTCGCCTTGTTGATGGATCAAATGCGATCCTCTGTGGCCGCTTGGACTCAGATTCCATCAATGATGGTACTGAGGTCGCTCATATTGGGCCGCCATACCGAGTCGATCGTCCCGAAACATTTCCTGATGCTATTCTCTCGGTCGCAGTACTGAATGCAAGAGGTCTTTATGGTGGGGAATGCAAACGGTCTGATTGGACTATGAATCCATATGTTCGTCTTTCGGTTGGTTCTGCTTCGCTCAGGACGAAGGCTGCAAAGATGACAGGCAATCCGACGTGGAACAAGGCCACAGAGAACTCCTGCAAACTTGTCGTTGAAGGGGACGGAGAACGGCATCTGAAGGTTGAAGTGCTTGATTGGAGACCATTCGGGCGAGATCGGATACTTGGTGTCGTATTTGTCCCAGTTACATCGGTTGAGCCTCAGAAAAGTTTAGGCAAAGGAAAGGAATTGGCAGGAGACGACCTCCGAGCTACAGAGGTAACTATTCCGGTCCGTATGATTAGAGATAAGAAGGGTCCCTTCGGTTGTGTCACACTATCCCTGGTCTACAGGAACGATCATCTTTGTTGGTTACGAGAGGAACTCAAGGCAAGAGGACGGGGATCCATGTTGTGAAGGTAGGAATGCAAACAAGAAAGAATTAGAGGTTGCTACATGTATGGAGTTACTTTCTTGACGACTATATTGCGTTTTTGTCTTGGAGAGTCTTCTCTGAGCTAAATTTTCACAAGATACTAGCTAGTAGCTAATAGCAAATAGGAAAGTGATGTAACGGAAGATGACATTTTGATTCTGCTTGTCCGTCCGTCATCCGATAGAAATGCAGACTTTGTACAGCTGTATTTATGCATAATGAAATAAATAATAATGTATCCATTACGCTCGTAGAAATGTCACTGCCAAGTTGATCGTGAGCACTGATGGACGATTTGACCTTGATCGGTAAAAGCAAGTACATGACTAACGGAAATGTGAAAAATCCGGGCGACGGACAGAAGATACTTATTAATTAATTTTTTTGATCGCTTGATCGCCCATTGCCCGCTTACGAGCTCGTAGAGAAGCTACGGTATGTATCCTTTTCAGGTGAACAGAGCTCGCGTCGTCGTAGACTCCGTACAGAGCTACTGTAGATCTTGTAGGCAAAACTTGAACGTCTTAAACATCGCATCATAATCTGTCTCATACACCGGCGGTATCCGCTCTCCCAGTCGGTTTGCTATACGTCGCAAAGGTTTAAAAAAGGACGCAAAATGAAGTTTGCGTATGCATGTGCCTTTCTCGCGGCAGGTGCGGCGCTGGTTGCTGTCCCAAGCGAAGCTTTTGCTCCCGCTCCTGGCCGCACATTTGGGAGGTCGGCTTCGGCCTCCTCAGCAGCTCATGCGCCGCACTACTATCAGCAAGTCGTTCTTTCGGGGTCCATCAACGAAAATATGGGAGACGGAGTAAAAACGGATGGTGACCACACCATCCATCCGCATGGCCTTCGGAGGAAGCTGCGGAGGAAGCTCAGACTTGCCACCATGGGCGTTGCGACGGCCATTTCCCTTCACAACGTTGGCACATCCTCGCTTCCGTCCATCACACTCCGTCCCCCCTCCGCCGTTGCCCGTGTCCCCATTGACGCTGTTCAGGACACTAACCTTGACCTGAAGCAGATAGGAATGGAGCGCGCCATAAAAGCGCGCGAAGAAAAGCGTTCCGAGGAGGCTCTTGCGCATAGGACTGAGTGCGATAAGATCGAGTCTACTCAGGGGACTAAGGCCCGGAAGCAGTACGAGGCTACTTATGCGGCCAAGTTTGAGGCCAAGAAGGATGAAAAGGCAATTCAGCGCTCGGCTTTACTGAATAAATTGCTCGATGAGGGAATCTGTCCCTTCACGGATACCGAGGGGATCCGTCAGTTGTTTCTCATGGACGAGGAGATTGACCTAGCCGAGGTTGAGGGGTCTGAACAATACTACGACTTTGTTGAGACTATGGCGGGGAAGGGGGCCCGCGTTTCCAAGACGTACGCGCTGCCGCGCTTCATTGTCAAAGCCCAGGTTGATGACCTGCGTGCTCGCGGTATCGATCCCGTCCAATACTTTCAGGAGAACCAGCCCAAGACACTTAAGCTGTTTCGCATGCCGGATCGCCAGCTGAAGGCGATCGCAGATCAGTACAAGGCGCGTATCACGGAGAATGGACACATTAAACCAGTGACCGGTGATGAAGCGCTCGCTGCGACTGCAACCAATCAGGCCAAGGAAATGGAGAATGACCCCGAGGCAGCGAAAGCAGCATCGAAGGCAGAAAAGCTCGCCGCCAAGGCCCAGGCGAAGGCCGCCAAGGAGGGGGCCAGGGCCGAGAAGCTTGCTAAGCGGATTCGTCGCAAAGAGGAAAGGATTGCTTCTAGGAAGGAGAAGAAAGCTGCGAAGGTGGCCGTGAAGGCCGGCGCCGCTGCAGCTGCCATGGCTGCCGCTAATGTAGCTTCTGATTCCAAAGCTGCTGTCGATGTCGGTCTAGAGACGATGACTACCAAGGGTCACGAGGTGGTTGCTCCATCTAATGTTGGAGATGGCATGGGCGGCGACACGAGAGAAAGGTCCGAAGGATTTTCCGATTCGGATGCCACCCCCGCGGGAACCTCCGGTCAAGCTGCTGTAAGGAGGACAACGAAGAAGAAACTTCCAATCGTTCCTATCGCCACAGTGCTCGGAGTTGGCGGCGGCGGATACCTATTCAAGACATCAAAAGATAGTGCAGCCGCTGCAGAAGAGGAGCGGCAGCGACAGTTCAAAATGATTATGGGGATAGATGAAAGCGACCAAAATGATGATGATGACGAACATTTTGCCGCAGACACAGAGGACGTCGTGGGTTCCATGGGATCCGACTTCCCCAGCTTTGAGGAGGTGAAGGAAGGCAAACCCGCCGCGTCCAAGGCTTCTTCGGACGCTGCAGCTCCAACTCCGGCCCCGGTAGCCAAGAAACGTTTCGGAATAAAGTCTGTGTTCTCGAAGAAACCAGGAAGGGAGTCTGACCTCACTAAACTCACTGCCCCTGGGGCTAAGGCACCCGAGTTTGCTGCTACTGTTGCAAAGCTGTTGACCTTTGGTGCCAAGGGGCGTTTTCTCGCCGTGACGGCTCTCCCTGGCGGCATGCCAATGACAGAGTTTGATGTGGAAAAGGCAAAGGTTCTTTTGAGAGATGAGGCCGACAAAGCTTCTCTGAGTGACCAGGATGCTTGTGAGGAATTTGCCTGCGTGGTGAACTGCATGATCATTGAGATCATCGATCTCGCCTCCTCGACACTGGGTGAGAAGGAAGATGAGCCAACAGTGAATGCCATGAATATTGTCATGGATTTTATGGACCATGCTGCGAGTCTATTTGAGCCGTTCCTGACGGAAGGTGTTTCACTCAAGCCAGTCACGTACGGAGGAAGTCTGGGCAAGGGAAAGCTGGAAAATCTGTACAGCACCTACGCAACCGCCGTGATGACATCTTCTAGGGTCACTGAAGATAGGATCGATATGTTCCGCGAGCTCTTTGAAATCAAAGAGAAGAAGGCTGAAGGTCTCGTCCAGAAGAAAATGATGGCCCAAATGATGAAGATGATGAAGGACCCCGAAGCGATGAAAGAAATGATGGGAGGAGAGGGCATGGAGGAGATGATGGCTGCTATGGGCGGTATGGAGGGTCTAGATGGTATGCCTGGCATGGACGAGGAGATCAGTCCAGAGCAGCTAAAGGAAAGCGTTAACATGATGAAGGAACTGATTGATTCTGGGAGCGTGAGCAAGGAAGAGATGGGAATCGTCAAGGAGCAATTCGCGGCGGCGTACGGTATGGACATGGAGGAGCTCATCGCCAACGCCGACTCCGAAGAGGTTAAGGAACAGCTTGGGGAAGACGGGGAGGAGCTCTTGGAGATGTTCAAGGTCATTCTCAAGGCTACAGAGTAAATAGCGCAAATTTCCTATATGTGTAACCAGTCCATCTACTAGAGTAGGAATTCCTATTACCATTGGTATCAATCTCGTTCTCTCACAGAAACTACATGTAAATATAACGAAAGAGTGATCCAACGATGGCAATGAGACCACGAACAAAACACGTCAACCTCAGTTACCATCACTTCCGAGAATACGTGCGGTTAGAGAAGATAAAAATATTCGCTATCAGCACCCCGAACAGATCGCTGATATCTTCACCAAGCCGCTACCGCAGAACATCTTTCTCTACTTGAAGAGTAAGTGTTGTACGAGCTCGTAGTATGCATACTACTACTCGTGGAGTACTAGCTAGTACAAGCCAAGAGTACTACTAATACTAGCTAGAGTAGTAGTACAAGAGTAAGTAAGAAGTGTACGTAACATGCCAAGAGTACTGACGACGGAAGCAACTGTCACACTCTCGTACGAGCTCGTATGTGGCATATGCATATGCATAATATGCATACTATAAACGAGCATTATTTTTTTATTTCTTATGATTTCATTTCGGCGTACCTCTCAAGAGAGCCAAGAGTCCAGTTGTTTGCTACGAGCTCGTATTACCAACAATTCTAGCCATTACCTGATCCAGCTGTCGCGCACGAAACAGTTGTCATCGTGCCTTTAGCCCGCCGCTCAGCATCGCGTCAATCGGTGGCTGCTAAACTAATGCCTGGACGAACCTCCATTCCAAGGGGGCCCGCAATCGTCCTTGGTCTGACGTCCACTGTCACTGTAGGGGCGATAGTCTGGAGCCACTACTCCCAAGTAAGGGACAGGAGCCTAATGAGGGAGGGGGTAGAACGTGATAAGCTTCGGATGAAATTAAAGCGTCAGGCAGAAAGAGAACGACGGAACCGAGAAAAGATGGATGATATTCAAAGATGATCCAGCGATAGAGACTCTCTGCAAAGCTTTCTTCTTCAGAGGAGACGAACGTTGAAGTGATTTTGAGCAATTGATAAGAGACTCTCTAGCCTCGGCTTCAAAGTTAGGCCATCTCGGGAAGTCGAATGAATCGTTCCATCGACCATGACTATCGATAATAGTATCAAAGCCAAAACAGATGAGCTCCAAGTACTCTCTTCTGCATCTTTCAGAATAAGTACAACTTACGTAGTAGCTACGAGCGCAAGCTTCGTCGCTCGTTCAGGAGGCAAAACGCATTGTTGCATTATTTTATGATTGCGCTGGAAAATTTACGCAACGGCGCACTCGCCCGGACGCGCCCGGTGGAAAATGGACACATCAGGTACTCAGATACTAAGCGCAGCCGATTGGGAATTCTTTTAAAAATCCATGGAACGACGGCGTCCAACGCCGTCCCGCATCATCCGCCTGGAGCCAGGTTGCTGTTGACCGTGTTCTCTCCTCATCTGCTCAGGCTGTTCCTGTTCCTGACGGCGCATCTGAATATACCTCGCCTGGTATTCCTGCTGCTCGCGGAAAAGCCTCTCTTGCTCGTCGGATGGAACCATCTCGTCCGGCGGCAATGGTTGCTGCCCCTGCTCATGTTCCTGCTGCTGATGTTGCTGCTGCTGCCCATGCTGCACACGAGCCGCCTCGGCCTCTACGGCCGCTTGTCTCTGGCTGGGGTGCGGGTCCACCCTCGAGAGGAAGGCATGCGCGTCCGCTCCGACCCTAGTGATACGCTCCACCACCGTGTTGAAGGACGTGCACGACCGGCACTGAACCCCGAGGAAGTGCCAGGCCCGGTCCTCGTCCGTCCGCTCGCAGTCGTTGCACATAATGGTGACGGCCTTCGCAAGGTCGGGGGGGACCGGCTGCAGCTCGATGCCCATGGCCATCGCGTTCCAGGTTGGCTGCATCCTCTCGTGCGTCTCGGCCGTCTTCTTGCACACGGGACAGCGAGAGTCGTGCGCGGCCAGCTCCCGGAAGCAGTGCCAGTGGATGGCATGACCGCAGGGCATCTCGTGCGACGCCGAGCGGGAGCTGAAGAGGTCCTCCTGGCAGATGGGGCAGTTCTGCATGTACTTGCCTACCTTGCAGTTGTGCTGCGCGAAGAGGGAGGCGTCGATGCACATTCCGCAGTCCTGACAGTGGCGGAAGTTTTCCGCGCCTCCGACGCGGCAGAAGCCGCAATCGGCGCAGTGGTAAGGGCGCTCGGCGCTGTCCATCCACAGGTTACAGATCGCGCAGTGGTACTCGCCGAACTGGATGCCGCAGTTGATGCAATTGTTGCTGCTTGTTGAGAGAGGAGAGAGAGGAGAGAGAGGGGAGAGGGGAGAGAGGAGAGAGGAAAGGGAAGCAGCACCAAAGTGGAAAAGTGTCACGGGCGGGGGTGAGTCGGCGTGTTGCGAGGTGGCGGACCAACGGGGGCGCTGAGCGCACGGAACCGAGGAAAGGAAACCCAAGCCCAAAAACCCAAGCCCAAGCCCAAGCCCTCCCGGGACCCATTGACTCACGTCTTACTGCTCTGGCGGGTGTAGCACTTGCGGCAGATGACCTCCTTGATGGCGAAGCGGTCGATGGTGTGGTGCTGCGGCTCGTTGAAGCTCGCCATGCTGACGGGCATGCTGGAGGAGCGGGGGTGCCTCCCGCCCGCACCGCGCGAGTCGGCGCAGCTGTGGCGGGCGGCGGGAGCGGACGGAGCCGACGGGTCCTGGAGGAGGGGGGGAAGCACGGGGCAGTCGTCGTGGCAGATGCGGCAGCCGAACGCCGCGCCGCAGCACGGGGCGATGATGGTGCAGTTGCGGTTGTAGTGCTCGCAGGCCGGGCGGCTCAGCTCGAGCCGCTTGGAGTGCTCTGTGCAGTGCTGCTGGACGTAGGGGGCCTGGGCCGCGACGGCGGGGACGGGCGTCGTGCTGGCCGTGTAGGGGTGGCTGCCCATCTTGTAGCCCGCGAGGACGACCTGGGGCGGCGGGGAAGAGGGGCCGGCGGGGACCGGCTGGCAGAGGCCGGCGGTGCAGGGGCCGGCGGCGGCGGAGACCGGCGAGCAGGATCCGGCACTGCCCGCGCATCCGGCGCTGCCGCAGCTGGCGTGGCTGCCCATGGAGTTCCTGCGCCCGTCCATGAGGGCCTGGATGGACTTGCGCCGCTCCACCTCCGGCAGGGTCCTGTCCGCGAGGATGGCCTTGATGGCCTGGCGCCGCTGCGTCTGCTCCGCCTCGGACATGGAGCCGCGGCGCTCCTGCTGCTGCGCGGCCATGTGCTGGGGACGGACGTGCTGCATGGACGAGGCTCGCTGCTGGCGGGCGCGTGGACGCCGCCTCTGCCCCTGGGCGAGGCGCTGCCCCTCGGTGAACTCGTTGTACCCAATGGTGGCAGGGTGGGCCGCCTCCTCCATGGCCTGCTCCCCCCGCGACGCCCCCCGGTACCGGTAGGCCGCCGCCCCGGCCTCGCCCATGCCAGGGCCGTCGAGGACCATCTCCATCTCGACGTCCATGTCGGTCATGGTGAGGCGGTGCGGGGCGAGTCGGCAGGTGTCGGACCGGGGTTGCTCGTTCGTTTGGCTGGTGATGGGTGCCTCTGACTTCTTGCTACGACGAACCGAGACGGGTGACGCGGCTGACGGGTGACGGGTGAATGGGAGGGAACGGACAAACTGCAGGAGCGGGGGCGAGGGCAACGGCGAGGGCAAAGGCAGCTCTGCGTATCTTGCTAATCTACTCTAGTGCACCAGCAGGGGGAAGGGGGAATGCCCGTATGCCCGTATGCCCGTTGTTGGGGATTGGGATGACTAATGACTGGGACCGCACGAGACACGGGCGCGATGTCTACCATCCGAAGTTAGTTTTCCTAATACTAAGTAGTAGCCGGCTCGGATCCCCTGCGTGGGAATCAAGAATCAGCTTCCCCGGGGAGTGCTTTGTGCATGCAGCTTTTGAGGGCCGAGCAAACTGCACGGAGGGGGTGGGGGGGGACTGGGAGGGATGCGGGCCGGACATTGCAACTCGTACGACGCTATGCATACTATACGTACCCGTCGCTAGTAACACTGAAACGGGTAACATAGAAAAAGTGCTTACCCTAGCATGTACAGATAATAGCACTTATAGTTACCTATTACCTATATTAATTCATTAGAACCATACTTCGTATACATTTGCAACAGCTTCTGACGTATGACATTTCTTCCCGATGGTTTTCTTGGATACTGTTTTGGAATATCCCCCTCGACCAGAGAGATGCCCAGGCTCGGTCGAAATGGAATTTGTCCGACGTTGCGTGGCGATCGATTGCTTAGCGGCCCCTCTTACTACATTCTAGCTAGTAGTACTCTAGTGGTATGCATATTATGCATATCCATACTCTAGTACGTAGTAGTACTAGCTATGCATAGTACTATGCATACTATGAAGTAGTATGCATATTATGCATATTATGCATAATATGCATAAACTATGCAAACTAGCTACTCTAGTAGTACTACCGGATTCGCAGTGAGATCCGTTTAGCACCCACGGGAAAAAGGGCCTGATGACCCTCCAAAGACTCCCCAACCCTACTAGTGATGAAATAAGACCGAATGGAACAGAAAAGACCTCTCAGTCGGTGTCTCTCGTCCGGAAATGGTTTTACACAGAGGAGAAAGTGGGCACAAAGAAATTACAAAACTTATGAAATTATATATTGATATTTCCTGCATCACGTACGCGCTCTTGTAGTTCAGTGGTTAGAACGCCACCTTTACACGGTGGAGGTCGCTCGTTCAAATCGGGTCAGGAGTAATTTTTTTAATTGACCTCGCGTAGGTCCCTTGCTTTTTGCTATATCTAATCACGAGCTCTTGAAAATGATAAAATAATTTTCTAGGAGCATCCAAGCTAGCTACAAAAAGTATGCATAGTGGGCACCATGAACGTACTCCTACTCTCTAGTATTAGGTATGTATTACGAGCTCGTACGTACTAAGTACTACTCTGGTCCATGCATATGTTGCTAGCTACTACTAGAGTAGTAGTATAATATGCAAATCATTGTTGGCATTCCTCTTGCCGCCCCCAAGCTTCACACGCTGCCGGCGAAGGGACTCTGCGCCAGGATTTGGCCAATGTCAGGGAAGGTGACGTCATTGGTAAAGCCAGGGAGGTGGACGAAGGCGTCTGCTTCCTTGCTCTTGTGGAGCCTCTGGTGGTGCTTGATGGTGTTCAGTCGGTGCATGGCAGTTATCGATCGGATCACTCCTCGCTGCTTGTCGTCGTCAAAGACAAAATCGCCGTGAGAGGCGCCTTCCATTATCTTGGCCTTGACGAACGAGGAGGGTCTGTCCTCTCCGATGCCGATCGAGGAGAGGCTGCCTATGAACTCATCCCATCCAGCAAAGGTGCTCTTCTTCCCTCGATTGAAGGAGTCGAAAAGCTCCGCGACGTCGGCCGACGGGACAATCTCGTCGTTCTGGCTAAGGAGGACGCATGCGGAGACATCGTTTTCCAGTATGTCGGACGGCCAAAGGGCGTTCGATGCCCACCAAAAATGACGCAGCATGGCATTGTTTGTATGCATCTGAGAGCAGGGGGGAAAATACCATGGTTTATCATGAGATCGGATGATGAGAGATAGGCAAGGCAAAACTGATTGCAACGAAAGTCCTGGCAGCAGTGTATGCCAGATGGATATTTGAACTCACTTCGGTACCGGCAAGATTGATCACCGACCCGACTGAGAATGGGTTGCCCCATTCGCCCTTCTTTCTGCTGTCGACCCTTTGCATATGAAAGTTGAACAGAATGTCCTTCTGGTGGATCTGAAAACAGACGGGGTCCAGAAAGATGCAGTTTGAAACGCGATCTGGTCGAGATTGTATCATCCACGATAGTAAGATGCTTCCGAAAGAGTGGCCCACCATGGTTGCCTTTGTTACACTCCCAACAGTTTTGTCTAGTATTTTGCAGACGCTTTCGACCGAGGAAACAATGCTTGGAATATCGTCATTAATTCGTAGACTGACTTGAGGAAGATCGAGCAGTATGATTGGGGTCTTGTCGCCATTACTTATCATTTCCTCGGTAAGATTATTTAGCAGCGAGTAATAAAATGATATTCCACCGACGCCATGGACAAATACTAAGGGGGGATTAGAATCCTCCATCGTGCAAGAAGGTGCCCGATACCAGTATCCAATATCTTTCTTCGGATCGGCTGCCGGGGTGTACGTAAACCCGAATTCTTTTTGTAGGGTTTGCCGCACAATATAGTACGCGCCGTGCGTAATACCATAGAAAACCAGCGGTTTGTGCCGGTATCGAAGGGGCTCGATACTGAAGCGCATGCATCCCAGGGGAGGCTCCCCCTCCCTTCTGGGAGGTAGACTCTTTCCACTGTTGACCGCCTCTTCAAGCCGTGTCAAATCTTCGCTCACGAGGGATTTAATCTGTTTTTCGTTCAAGTAATCTCCCTCAATTGGGAACCCATATCGCATCCACGACAGAAAGCAGAGCGCATCTTCGCGGCGGAGATCTTCGAAGGGAGCGTCGTAGAACCAGCCCATGAGGAACGAGCGACGCGAACCAATATCGGAATGAGAGGACCATACTGACTCTCTCACGTAGTCCCAATCTCTCCCCTCGAGCATGGGCTGTGGTGTAGTTGGTTTGTTGAAACTGAAAAGGATCTTTAGGGAGCAGTACGTTAGAAAAGCTAACTCGATGCTGACGGAACATGACAGTGGAAGTGTGCTATGAAGCATGGCCGAGGCGGCGGCAGAAAGGATGGACGTGACAATCCACGGCAGGCATTCTTCGTGCACAGCCTATACATGGAAGAAGAATAGGTTGCGCACTGGCTGTGAGATATCAAATGAAGAAGAATTTTTTGAGCAACGAAAACATTCCGCCAAGCAATCTCACCTTTGCAATCCTGTCTCCGACGGGGATCTGGTTCTGGCCGGAGGGAATGGTGCTTGTTAAAACCGTCTGGGGTGTTTTCTCATTCTTGATCAGTCCAAGGCTATTAGATACTGCAGAGCTTAGAATCGTCTCAATGTCTTGCAGCCATTGGTCAAGAGGGGTTTCGACAACTTGTGGATCCATAGCTTGCGACGAGCGAGGGAGGACTATGGGGCTTCCGTCCTTTGCCAGTGTAACTGTTGGCCGGCGGACGCCATTACCACCGACTGCTTCTTGATCCGCAAACGACAACCAATCTGTAGAAAACGAATGCTCAGTCGAAGGACTGCTTCTGCCAAATTTTGGGAAGAAGAAGGCCGTCGTCAGCAGCGGCGTAAAAGCGACAACTACAAACGAGAAAGTCACTGCCGCCGAAGAAGCAACACCGCTGTAAGTAGGTCTGCGGCGACGGCGCCCTGACACGGCGAGCGAAGCCGCCATTAATCAGTGGTTAATGCGACTACAGTGGGAAATAATACTTTTGCTTGTTTGTGACATCCCTGCGCTTTAATGATTCTGGTGATTCATTGGCAGTTGGCGCATGGTGCAGATACAATTCACTGGGCTCATACAGCTGTAGTAGACCGTAAAACATACGAGCTCGTACATATGCATAGCGAGAATTGTCAGCCGTCGCCTCCCGCCGGCATTGTTCTCGCGGGTGGTGTCAAATTGGTGTCAAAACCCAATAGACTGACGTCAAACGATACCCCCAACCCTGCCTATCACTAATGCAATTTTTTTCGTTTTTCGTGTTTTGTTTTACAACGTACGACGCTCGACACTAGTACGAGAGTTAGGCGCTCGTACTCTCCTTAGTAGTACATGATGTATGCATATGTACCTCCCACGCTCGTACAGTATGCATAGTTTGTTTAAGAAATTAATTCGGATCTATCTCAAGTCTAACGCCGTTGTGGCAATAAATAAGTCCCGCCTGACTTTGCAATGCAATCCGTCTGCGAGATAGTTGTTCTGATGGATCTTCCCATATCTTTCTTCATGAGCCGGTATGCAAGAATGTGACCTCTCGCTATTGCAGGTGAAAGGCACTCGTTCCAGACCTGAACCATATAGTCCCATTGCGTTTGAGGCGGTCAAGGCCTAAGCCACATTCCCCAACCACATTCTAAAATTGATCCAAGGTCTGAAGAGTCCTAAGGTCTGATAAACTGAATAAAGTTACCCATACATAGTCCAGCGAGGGACACGAAACCAAAGATCCATAGTAATCATGTAACAAAATAGTGAGGTCGTGTCATTGAACCAAGGGTTACTAGAAGTAGCTATTCTAGGTTATCATGACATACAGGGGATAACAGGAATATAGGTAAGCCCACAAATATCTTCCCCAATTGTCCCAATTCCCCCATCGACCAAATTGTTCACCATGGTACTCTATGATAGTATAACATGGGGGGGTGGGGTATGCATACGACTTCGGAGACCTCACAAACAAGAAATATAATATTACCTCCACATGCACACTGTTGGATTTCCTACACACATGAGTGTAAATCCCCCCTCTGACCATCAGCATGAGCAGCAACAGGTTTGACAGTGACCGATGTTTCAATCCCCCTTATCGAAATCGGAGCTCTATCCAGTTAGCGGCGCCCTCAGCGAGATCTTTTCGGTTTGAGATGAGCTGTTCGCTCCGCTGTCTGAAATCACCACGAATGAGCAGCAGGAGAACCCGTCCACCGAGCAGTAGGAGGATACCCGCTGAGCTTGCCATTTCGGCGCTCCTCTCGATCGTCGCATTCTTATTTATTGCTTGTTCGCTGTTGGTGTGTGCTAATGAAGCTGGAGACATAGGCGGCAGTGTTGTCGACTCAGCGAGCACTGGCAGTGATGATGATCGTCGAGCATGGGGCGGCACCACAAATAGTGTTACCGCTACCAGCAATGGCACATGGCGTGGGAAGAGCGAAAGCGACGACAAACGCGAACTTCTTATGAATATGCTAGAGAGCAGGAAAAGGCTTTCCGACAATGACCGAAAGGAACAACACGATGCAGGATTATTCCGCAAAGTCCAAACGCGACTAAAACAAATGTTCAAGGAACAGCTCGGCAAGGGAGAAGAGCATCATAAGAGCCGTGACGTACACAGTGCGAAGAAACGTCAGAACGAAGATGTCCGTCGGTCCAATGGTGCCTTTCATCAACAGGACGAAATATCCCGCCGTCGGGTTTTGTACGAGGCGTCCGTCAATACACATTACTTGCGTGACAACAACGCGGAAGGTGTCGCGGCTCGAGGTCCTCACTTGAAGGATCAGAGCTCCAAGCTTCCTTCTAAAGCGCTCAACGTGAGAGGCACCTTGTCGGCTCTCATTGCAGGGGGGGGGGGGCAGTATATTCGGGAGACTGGTGGTAACAATGGCGAACATAGAGCGGGTAATGCTAAATGCTCACACTATGCTCCGCCAATGAATAAAGCCGAAGTCCAGGCTGGCAGAAAAGTACCCCATTGGGCCTACAGCCTGTGCCCAGAACGGTCTTTGTCAAAAATCAGGCTGGAAGAAAAGGTCAACGCTGACAGCAAATTTAACTCTCTGGGGAGAAGTGTTCAAAGAATCGGAGAGCATTGGTCAGAAATAGTCCAAACTGATACGTCGTTGAGTCTATCTCTTGGGAAGTATGTACCACCAACTCAAGACTCTGATTCATCGCTGCTTTCAAATGCGTATCGTTCCCATCTAGTCCTTTGGCAAGATACCGAGGCTCCCGGGCCTAGGTTTGGGGCGAAAAGGGGTACGGGGGTCGCTGCTGCTTCTGGCGAAGGAGCTGAGATATTGAATGGCATTATTTCATACTATGGAGGTGGAGACGAGTGCGGAGATGGCCTCCAACTGACTTCGAGGGTTCTTACTCTGGAGGGTTGTTGCCCGGAAGAGAAGATTCCTCCTCAAGGGGAGAATCATTCAATTGACGGGGGTACAGATTCAACCGTGAGAATACTTGCAGTCGAGGAGGCCATTGCATGTTTTTACAATTTTTTGGTTTGCAATGAATGTCGTGATGGTGATATTGCTGCCGTCGACAGTTCTCCAAATGTTGGCCCTGATAAGCCATCGATAGTGGGAGGCTCTCCAGGCTTTGACCCAGCACGGAATACTCTCCGGCCTAGGGATGAAGCTGCGCACACTTACATTCGGCGGCTTCCGAACGAGTCTTTACTGCGGTCACATCAAAGTTCCGTCCCGGCCTCGTTCCCGCCGATGCCAATGTCGAAGAAACAATCGAATTTGAAACTTTTGCGTCAGATGTTTCAACGATCTTACGACTCATACATGTATAATGCATACCCTGCTGGGGAACTCAAACCCATATCATGCGGACCTGGCACTTTCGATCTTGTCCGCCTTCCAGCGCTAACCCTCATTGATTCTCTGGGCTCCCTCGTAGTTATGGGTAACTTTACCGAATTCGCCCGAAGTGTAGAGAGACTCCGCGAGCTCGATGTCATGATGCAAGAAGAGTTCTCCAAACTCTTTGCGGGACCTGAGGATTCAATGAGCCTTCTAAATAGAAAAGGTGGCCTATTTGGCGTCAATCAGAACGTAAGTGTCTTCGAAACGAACATAAGAGCTCTTGGAGGACTCCTTAGCGCTCATCAACTCGCTGTCGCTTTTCTGGGTAATGGCGTCGTTAAAAAAGAAAACGTCTGGGATGGAAGCGGCAACATTTTAATCGGAGATTATGAGAACTTTGATGGGCAGACAATGGACATGAAAGATAATGAATCTGTTTTGGATGAGACAGGATTCAACAGATGTCCATCAAAATGTGACTTGACGCTTGGATCAGAATCTTCTACCGCGTTGCCATGTCTATCATTATTTGAAGAAATTGGCGTCGAACCTGACCGTCTCGCCGCCTGCCAATCTTTAATGAAAAAGAAAGTAAATACAACGTCTAGCGGGTCAAAGCAGGTTGACAATGCATATTTGCCATGGGTTTATGATGGCTTGTTGCTGTCCTTGGCAACCGATCTTGGTACGCGCTTGCTCCCCGCATTCTCCACGGACACTGGAATCCCATACGGCACGGTGAATCTTCTTTATGGTGTACCGCCAGGCGAGACATCCG
>Ga0315315_10002871_pt1 | contig 15749 bp, 16 predicted proteins | sample M140m3416metaG_FD_203699 | JGI IMG/M metagenome (GOLD analysis project Ga0315315, IMG submission 203699) | Ammonia-oxidizing marine archaeal communities from Monterey Bay, California, United States - M1 40m 3416 | ecosystem: Environmental > Aquatic > Marine > Intertidal zone | place: USA...
TGAATTTACAATCATATTTGTTATTGAAATAATACAATATCATTAAATGTACAAATTTATTAAATTTATTCTAATAATAATAATTGTTTGTTTCTTTACTCATCCTAATGCTTTTGCAAATGAAGAGAAAATTAAAATTGGTCTTCTTGTCCCTTTATCTGGTGAATATAAAGAATTAGGACAACTAATAATTAAATCAACTAGAATGGCTCTGAATGATATTGGTACTGATAAAATCGAAATTTATCCTAAAGATACAAATTTAGATCCAAATAAGACTCTTCAGTCAGCTATAGAATTAAAAAATGAAGGCGTTCAAATTTTTATAGGTCCAATTTTTTTCAAAAGTTTAACTTATTTAGATGAAGTTCAAGATGTAGTTTTTTTGTCATTAACAAATAAAACAGAAAATCTACCTAAAAACGTAATTAGTAGTGGCGTAAATTCAACATCACAATTAAATGCAATTAAAAAATTTATAGAGTCAAATGAAATAAAAAAAACTATTTTCCTTACACCAGATGTTGACTATAAAGATGAAGTAAAGAAAGCTATAAAAGTTTCTAAAATCAAAATATATAAACATTATATATATGATACAGAGCCAACAAAACTCACTAAACAAATTGAAGAAATAACAAACTATAAAATCCGAAAACAGAATTTAGCTGATGAAATATATAGAGTAGAAAATTCAGACTTACCAGATAAGGACAAACAGTTAGAAAAATTAAAAAAAAGATATACTATTGGAAATGTAAAATTCGACTCTATTATTATTTCTGATTTTGACGAAAGCCTTAAGAGTGTAATTACATCCCTTTTGTATACTGATGTCTCACCTAAAAAAAAATTTTTTATAACTTTTAATCAATGGTTTGATAAAAGTTTATTCCAAGAAGGAAGCATTCAGCCTTTATATTATCCGTCTATTAATAAAAAAAATTTAGATAACTTTAATGATAAATTTATTAAAGAGTATAATGAAAAACCTAATCATTTAAGTTTACTAAGTTACGATCTCTTAGGTTTAATATATTATTTGTCGTTAAAATCTGATCTTTCAAATATTAACGATATGTTTAAGAAAAAAAATTCATTTAAAGGTAAAATAGGAATTTTTGATGTTAAGGATAATAAAATAAATCACAGACTAAATTTTTACAAAGTAGATAAAGGTAAAATTAAAGAAATTTTTTAATCTTCATAAAAGCTTTATATCTGTGGTCAAGTCTATATTTTAGTGATGGTTTCATTTCACCAAAAGTTTTAGTTTTATTTTTCGGTATAAATATTGGATCATATCCAAAGCCATTTTTACCCTTAGGCTTTTCTGAAATATGGCCTTCTACTTTTCCTGTCATACATGCTATTTTTTTATCTAAATAACAAATGGACAATGCACAAATAAATCTAGCTTTAATTTTTTTATTTTTCCAATTTTTATCTTTTTTATTTAACTCCTTATAAACTCTTTTAATAGCCTTATTGAAATCAGATTTTCTACCTCCCCATCTTGCTGAATATATTCCAGGTTTTTTATTTAAAACATCTATTTCTAATCCAGAATCGTCAGCAAGGCATACTAAATTTGTTTTTCTTGAAAAGTATTTCGATTTAATTAATGAATTATCCTTAAATGTCTTCCCATTTTCATGTGGGCTTTTGAGATTATAATATGAGGGAGATACTATTTTAATATATTCTGGAAGCAAATCTCTTATTTCTCTTAATTTTCCCTTATTATTAGTGCCTATTAGTAATTTGTTTATTTTTTTTTTTAACATCTAGAAATTTAGGAATTTCTTACCATATAAGAGCCTATGGAGAAAGACCAAAACCAAACTGAGATCAAAAATGCTTCTGACGAAAAAGAAGAGAGTATAGATTCAGAAACTTCAACAAATTCAGAAAATGAAATTCAAAAAGAATCACAAGAAAAAAGTCCAGAGGAAAAAATTTTAGAGTTAGAAGATAAACTTGCAAGAACATTTGCTGAGATGGAAAATCAAAGAAGAAGATTTGAAAAAGAAAAAGAAGATGCTTATGAATATGGTGGTTTTGCTTTTGCTAAAGAAGCATTAAATTTATTAGATAATCTTGAAAGATCAAAACAAATTTTATCAAACGATGCAAGTTTGAAGAATTCTGAAGCTTTAAAAAAAACTCTCGAACATTTTGATATAATAAATAAAGATTTAATTTCAGTCTTCTCTAAAAATAATATTAATCCAGTAGAAAGTTTGAATAAAAAATTTGACCCTAATTTACATCAAGCCATGATGGAGATTGAGGATGATCAAAAAGAACCAGGAACAATTATCCAAGAAATTCAAAAAGGGTTCACTATCAAAGATAGATTGCTGAGGCCAGCTCTAGTTGGTGTAGCAAAAAAGACTCTCAATTTGGCGCAAAAAGATGAAAAAAACAAAGATAATTCGGAAAATAAATAATGAATAGATCAACTTGTAGAATTAAATTTAACCCCTATATGAAGAGAGTGAGAAGTAAATATGAGTAAAATAATTGGAATAGATTTAGGAACAACTAACTCTTGTGTTGCCATAATGGAAGGCAGCCAGGCTAAGGTTTTGGAAAATGCTGAAGGTGCTAGAACAACTCCTTCAGTCGTTGCTTTTACAGATGAAAAAGAAAAATTAATTGGACAACCTGCTAAAAGACAAGCAGTTACTAATCCAGAAAATACAATCTTTGCAGTTAAAAGATTAATAGGAAGAAACTTTGAGGATCCTACAGTAAAAAAAGATATCGAAGCTGCCCCTTTTAAAATTGTAAATTCTGAAAAAGGTGATGCTTGGATTGAAGCAAAAGGAGAAAAATATTCACCTTCACAAATTTCTGCTTTCATACTTCAAAAAATGAAAGAAACAGCTGAAAAATATTTAGGGCAAGCAGTTACAAAAGCTGTGATAACTGTTCCAGCATATTTTAATGATGCTCAAAGACAAGCTACTAAAGATGCTGGAAAAATTGCTGGCTTAGAAGTCTTAAGAATTATAAATGAACCAACTGCAGCTTCATTAGCTTATGGATTAGATAAAAAACAAAATAAAAAAATTGCCGTATATGATTTAGGTGGTGGAACTTTTGATGTTTCTATACTTGAATTAGGTGATGGTGTTTTCGAAGTTAAATCTACAAATGGCGATACTTTTTTGGGAGGAGAGGATTTTGATAATACTATAGTAGAATACTTAATTGCTGAATTTAAAAAAGATAGTGGTATTGACTTAAAAACAGACAAGTTAGCCTTACAAAGATTAAAAGAGGCCTCTGAAAAAGCAAAAATTGAACTTTCGGCAGCCGAACAAACTGATATTAACTTACCATTTATAACTGCAGATAAAACTGGTCCTAAACATATTAATTTAAAAATGACTAGAGCCAAATTAGAGGCGTTAGTAGAAGAGCTGATTGCTAGAACTATACCACCTTGTAAAACTGCTTTAAATGATGCAGGAATTTCTGCCAACGATATTGATGAGATTGTCATGGTTGGTGGTATGACTAGAATGCCCAAAGTAATTTCTGAAGTAAAAGATTTTTTCGGTAAAGAACCTAATAAGAGCGTAAATCCTGACGAAGTAGTTGCTATGGGTGCTGCTATTCAAGCGGGTGTTTTACAAGGAGATGTAAAAGATGTTCTTTTGTTAGACGTTACACCATTGTCACTAGGTATCGAAACTCTTGGGGGTGTATCAACCAAATTAATAGAAAAGAATACAACAATACCAACAAAAAAAAGCCAGGTATTTTCTACAGCTGAAGATAATCAACCAGCTGTATCAATACGTGTTTTACAAGGTGAAAGAGAAATGGCTACAGACAATAAGTTGCTTGGAAATTTTGAGTTAGTTGGAATTGCACCATCTCCAAGAGGAGTTCCACAAATTGAGGTAACTTTTGATATAGATGCCAATGGAATTGTTAATGTTTCTGCTAAAGATAAAGGAACTGGAAAAGAACAAAAAATTCAGATTCAAGCTTCTGGGGGATTAAGTGATGAAGAAATTGAAAAAATGGTAAAAGATGCTGAAGCAAATAAAGATGCTGACAAAAAGAAAAGGGAATCTGTTGATGTAAGAAATCAAGCTGATACCTTAATTCACTCAACTGAAAAAAATATTAAAGAACATGGTTCTAAAATTTCAGATGCTGAAAAAAAAGCTATTGAAGACGGATCTAATGCTCTTAAAGAATCTTTGAAAAGTGAAGATATTGAAGATATAAAGAAAAAAATAGAAGTTTTAGTTCAAGCTTCAATGAAACTAGGGGAAGCTATTTATAAATCACAACAAAGCTCAAAACCAGATTCTAACAATGATGATGGGAAAGATGAGAAGGGAAAAAAAGACGATAATGTTGTTGATGCTGACTTTGAAGAAGTAAAAGACGAAAATAAAGAAAAAAGCGCTTAATTGACATCTATTTGTCCGGGTTATTTAAATGGCTAAAAGAGATTATTATGATGTCTTAGGTGTTAACAAAAGTGCAAGTCCAGAGGAACTAAAATCTGCTTATAGAAAATTAGCTGTTAAATACCATCCCGATAAAAATCCAGGTGACAAAACTGCTGAAGATAAATTTAAAGAAGCAAGTGAAGCCTACGGAATTCTTTCAGATAAATCTAAAAAAGAAAATTATGATAACTTTGGTCACGCCGCGTTTGAAAATGGTGGTGGAGGAAGAGGTGGTTTTGGTGGTTTTGGTGGAGCCGATTTCTCAGATATTTTTGAAGATTTTTTTGGTGACTTTGGTGGAGGTGGGCGTACTTCCAGTAGAAGAAATTCCAACAATAGAGGTTCTGATTTAAGATATGATTTAACAATATCATTAGAGGAAGCATATTTAGGAAAAAAACAAAATATCCAATTTTCTACTTCTGAAAAATGTAACACTTGTAAAGGTAACGGATCCAAACCTGGTTCAAGTCCAGATAGATGTTCTTATTGTGGGGGAAATGGAAGAGTTCGTTCAAACCAAGGTTTTTTTACAGTTCAACAAACTTGTCCTCAATGTGCGGGTAGTGGAGAAGAAATAACTAATCCTTGCAATAATTGTAACGGAACAGGAAATAATCAAACAACAAAAAAAATATCAGTTACTATTCCTAAAGGTGTCGATGATGGAACACGAATTAGACTTGCTGGGAAAGGTGAAGCTGGAACAAGAGGTGGCTCAAGTGGAGACTTATATTTATTTATAAATGTTGAATCCCATGAACTTTTCAAAAGGTCTGATGTTAATTTATTTTTTGAATTTCCTATTTCCATAGCTGATGCTGCACTGGGTACTACAATAGAGATTCCTACAGTTGATGGTAAAAAAGCCAAAATTAAAATTCCAGACGGCACTCAAGATGGTAAACAATTTAGACTTAAAGGCAAAGGGATGCCTTTTATGAGAAGAGGGGATTTTGGTGATTTATATGTTCAAGTTAAAACAGAAGTGCCAGTTTTTTTAAACAAGGAACAAAAAGATTTATTGGAAAGATTCAGAAAAATTGAAAACGAAAAATCTAATCCAAGTATAAAAAAATTTTTTCAAAAGGCTAAAAGTTTTTGGAATAGCTAAAAAATGGTAGCAGAGCAGATTATTCCAGCAATCTTTTTGATAGCAGTCTTAATCTTGGTTCTTCCTGGTTTTTTAAGGTTAAATAATAATAAAAAACAATTTTTTAAAAATTTATTCTTTTGGTCTGTAATTGTCGTATCTATTATGATAATTACATATCTTATTTCTTAATGAAAAAAATAAATTTAGCAGTAACTGGATGTTTAGGGCGAATGGGCCAACAAATAATTACGTCATTAAAAAAAAATAAAAACTTTAAACTTGTTGCACTCACAGAAAATAGATTGGTAAATAAAAAATTTAATGGAATTAAGCCTGAGTTAAATTCTAATAAGGCGTTTAAAAAAACAGATATGATTATTGATTTTACCGCCCCTGAGTGCACTCTGGAAATATTAAAAATAGCTTCTAGACTCAAGAAAAAGGTGGTAATTGGAACTACAGGGTTTACTAGAAGCCAAGAGAATCAAATTAAAAAATACTCAAAAAAAATACCTATTTTAAAAGCTGGTAATATGAGCTTAGGTGTAAATTTATTAATGTATTTAACTGAGATTGCCTCAAAAACATTAAATGATGAGTACTTAAGCAAAATATTTGAAGTACACCACAAATATAAAAAGGACTATCCTTCAGGCACAGCCTTGATGCTTGGAAAGGGAGTTGCAGATGGAAAAAATAAAAATTTATATTATCTAATTGGTAAAAAATTTTTAAATAAAAAGTCATTTCCTTACGGAAAAAAAATTAATTTCAACTCAATTAGAAAAGGTGAAATTATTGGAGAACATGAGGTAAACTTCTCAAATGGAAAAGAGATAATTACTTTAAACCATGAGGCCTTTGATAGAGCACTTTACTCTGATGGGGCTTTGACTGCCTCTAAATGGTTAATGAAAAAAAAACCAGGATTATATTCTATGAGAGATTTGCTTAGCTTTTCATAATGAATGAAAAACAGAAAGCAAAAATTATACTTAAAACTCTTAATAAAATTTATCCTAAAGCGCTAGTTCCTCTCAAAAGCAGAAATACTTTTACATTATTAATCTCTGTACTGCTTTCAGCACAATGTACTGATGTTAATGTTAATAATGTAACAAGAGATATATATCCAAAATATTTTAAGCCAGAGCACTTTGCTAAATTAGGTAGAAAAAAAATTGAAAAATTAATCAAAAAAATTGGTATTTTTAGAGTTAAGGCAAAAAGTATTTACTTAATGTCCAAACAAGTTTTAGAAAAACACAATGGAAAAATACCCAAAACTTTTGAAGAACTAGAAAAACTGCCTGGTGTCGGCCATAAAACAGCTAGCGTGGTGATGTCCCAGGGTTTTGGATATCCAGCTTTCGCAGTTGATACTCATATTCATAGACTTGCACAAAGATGGGGTTTAACAAATGGAAAAAATGTGATTCAAACTGAAAAGGATTTAAAGCGAATATTTCCCAAAAAAACTTGGTCTAAACTTCATTTACAAATAATTTTTTATGGCAGAGAATACTGCAGTGCAAGAGACTGTTATGGAGTAACTTGCCAAATATGTACTACTTGCTACCCAAATAGAAAAAAACCTGTTATTACCAAAAAAGCTTAATATGAAAATTTTAGGAATAGGCAATGCAATAGTAGACGTCATTTGTAAAGTGGACGACAGTTTTATTAGTAAAAATAATCTTACGAAAAGCACAATGAAATTATTTTTTGACGAAAATGAATTCAAAAAATTATTAATTAATCTTAAAATAGAGAAAACTGTTTCTGGTGGATCTATAGCAAACTCAATAGTTGGTATTTCTCAACTTGGTGATGAAGTGGGTTTTATTGGTAAAATTTCAGATGATGATTTTGGTAGTAAATACGAAGAAGGTTTAAAAAAAGAGAATGTAAAATATTTTTATTCCAAAAAGAAAGAAGAATTACCAACAGGTACTTGTTTAATATTAGTTACTCCGGACTCAGAAAGAACAATGTGTACGTTTTTAGGAACAGCGGGCAAGATAAATGAAAATGATGTTAGTTCTGATACAATTAAAAAAAGTGAGATAATATTTTTAGAAGGTTACTTATGGGATGAGGGTGAACCAAAAAAGGCATTTGATAAAGCAATTAATAGTGCAAACAAAGTAGCCATGTCACTTTCTGATCTGTTTTGTGTAGATAGACATAAACCTCATTTTTTAAATTTAGTAAAAAACAAATTAGATATAACTTTTGCTAATGAACAAGAAATTACATCCTTAATTGAAGCAAAAAATTTTGGTGAAGTTATAAACTTTTCAAAACAACTTAATAAACTAGTTGTTATTACAAGAGGTGAAAAAGGAGCAGTTGCTGTTCATGGTGAAGGAATTGTTGAAAGTGATATATATAAAAATCTAAAAATAGTAGACCTAACAGGTGCTGGTGATCTTTTTGCTGCTGGATTTCTGCACGGTTATATAAATAAATTATCTACAAATGAATGTCTTAGAAAAGGTACTGAAATGTCATCCAGAATTATTGAACAAATCGGAGCTAGACTTTAATCTTTTTTCTTTTGAAACTTCCTTTTCCTTTTTTTGGCTTAATAATTCTAGGTTTATATTTTTTTGTAAATAAGTCTTGAGCAAACTTATTTCTTTTTTTCAATTTCGTAACCATCTTTATTACTGACTATAAAATTTTCATCATCAAAAATCTTTGAGATTTTTTTTCTTAATCTATAAATATGAGTTTCTACAGTATGAGTTTCTAATTCAGATTGATATTCCCAAACATTAGATTGTAATTCTTGAATTTTTACGGATTTTTGAGCCTTATTGAGGTAAATTATAGAATTAATTTCTTTTTCTGTAAGCTTAAGTTTAAGTTTTTTGTAAAACATTTCTCGAGAGTTTAAATTAAAAGTATATGAACCTATTATTATTTCCGACTGTTCATTAAATTTTTTTTTTAGAAATTCTATGTTGATTTTTTCCAATAAGTTAAAAATAGTAACAGGAAATTTATCAAATATAATCTGATTATTTAACCCTTGAATTTTTTTTCTTGTAAGAATCAAAATATCAGATCTTAAACTTAAGTTAGATATTTGACTTCTAGAAGCTTTTTCAAAATTTATATTAATATCTTTTTTAATTTCGTTTAGGATCTGATATAATTCATCAAATTCATATATAATCAAATTTTGATAATTCATAAATAAATACAATATGATAATTTATATTAAAAATAAACATACTCTTTGTATTGATGATTTTAATTTTAGATGTTGCATAGGAAAAAACGGGAAAACTAAAAATAAAATAGAAGGAGATCAAAAAACACCAATTGGTTTTTTTGGGATAGAAAATTTATATTATAGAAGTGACAAAATAGAAAAACCATCAACCAAATTAAAATGTATTAAAATTAATAAGAATATGGTTTGGTGTGATAGCCCAAATAATAAGAAATATTATAATAAACTTATTAAATCTAAAAATAATATTAATAGCGAAAAACTTTTTAGAAAAGATAATAAATACAATTTAATGATACCAATAAAATATAATTATCCAAAATCTATAAAATCAAAAGGAAGCTGTATTTTTATTCATCTAACTAACAACTACAAACCAACAGCTGGTTGTATTGCGCTAAGTGAAAAAGATTTTTTAATAATGTTAAAAATCATTAATAAAAAAACTAAAATTAGTATCAACTAAGACCTTTGACCAAAAATACTTGAACCTATTCTTAAATAAGTGGCTGAATTTTTAATTGCAACTAAATAATCTCCGGACATCCCCATACTTAATTCATCTAATCTAAGATTTTTATTCAATGTATTCATCTCCTCAAAAAAGTAATCAATAGATTTATCTAATGGCGGAATACACATAAGACCTATCACATTGAGATTCAAGTCTTTACAGTAGGAATATAAATTTGGTAATAATGATTTACTTACCCCAGATTTTTGATTTTCATCTCCAATATTTACTTGAATAAAAATTTTTACTTTTTTATTTTGTTTTTTTTGTTCTTCAAAAATTTTTTTAGCAAGCTTTTCACTATCCACAGAATGAATAAAATCAAATAATTTAATTGCAAACTTAACCTTGTTTGTTTGAAGACTTCCAATTAAATGTAAATTTAGGTTCTTATTTTTTGATTTAATATCACTCCATTTATCAATAGCTTCCTGAACTTTATTTTCACCAAAGTCTAAATGTCCATATTCAATTAGTGGATTTATTTTATCGATTGTAAAAGTCTTTGAAACAGCAATAATTTTTGGTACTTTGGATAACCCCAGATTATTTAAATTAGAATTTATTTCTTTTTGAATATCTATTAAATTTTGGACTGTTTTATGCATGATAAATTACTTAGAAAATATTACTTTATAAATTCTCTTGATACAAATAATATCAAAAAACAAGATAAAGAAACTGTTATAATTTACAGAAACTACTCCTTACCCAAAACTAATATTAACAAAATTTTAAAGTTTAAAAATTATTTAAAAAAAAGGGGTAATAAATTTTTATTATCAAATAACATTAAATTAGCCTTAAAAATAAAATTAGATGGAGTTTATATTCCGTCATTTAATAAAAACTTTAATCATCTAGCTTATTCAATAAATTCAAATTTTATTATATTAGGATCAGCACATAATTTAAAAGAAATAAGAATTAAAGAACTTCAAAAAGTACAAACGATTTTTATATCTTCTATATTCAAAAAAAATCGAAATTATTTAGGACTCAATAAATTTAAAAATATTTTAGAGTATACAAAAAGAGATACCATAGCTCTTGGGGGAATAACAAAAAAAAATTTAAAAAAGCTTAACTTATTAAAAGTAAATGGTTTTGCAGGAATTTCTTATTTTGCTTAAAAAAAAGGCCCCTATAAAAGGGGCCCTTTTAAATGTTTGTGTTCTAAACTTAATTAGAATGCAAATGATAACGTAAACTCGTAACCTTCATTATCTCTTCCTGAAGATCCAGCGATGTTAGCAGTTGAGTTCATTGCACCACCAAGTGTAACTCCACCCATTGTGTAAGATGCAGAAACACCATCTGAATCTTGGTCTACTAATGAAGTAGATTCAAAATCAAGTGTGTGCTCGTTGTAACCAATTGAAAAGTTATCGTTTACAGCATATGTAACACCCATAGCAGTTGACTCTTGGTCAGAGGCAGCTGTTGTATGGTCGTAATCAGATTGTTGAACACCTACAGTGAACGATCCAATTGCGTACTTAGCGTACATAGTTGTTTTAGCGATATCTGTTGAAATACCAACTTGGTTATCTGATGAAGCATATCCTAATGATAAACCTTCAACCATCTCTGGAGAGATTGCAATTGCAAAGTCAGTGTATGACTCTTCAACAGCAGCTCCACCACCATCGTTTTGGTATGCAGCAGTAAATGTTGCACCACCCATAGATGGAGATGTGTAGATAAACATGTTAGCTCCACCACCACCACCAATTACAGTTGGTGAACCAGTAGTAGATGTTCCATCATCATCAATGATGTCCCAAGACTCTTCGTAAGCATTAGGAGTTACATCGTCAACCGCACCGAATGCAGAAGAAGAACCAGAACCGTTAAACTTAACTGATCCCCAGTCTCCTGATACTGTCATATCGTAGTCGTCTAATGCACCACCATCGATTTCGTAGTAAACAGCAACACCTAAACCGTTTTCTGTTTCACCACTCATGTTAAATCCAAGACTATCGCCCATGTAGAAGCCGTTTCCTCTTGTACCAGTACCGGTATTACCACCTCTGTCTGTATCGTCGAATGAAAGTGACGCGCCACCTGATACAGTTACATCAGCAGCGTTTACAGAAAAAGTTGCAAGAGAACCAGCTAAAGCTGATAATCCAATTTTTCTTAAATTGTTCATATTAATTACTCCTTTTTTAATTGTTTGATTATTAATAATAAACATGCGTAAATTACCTTTTTTTGATAAAAAAACTCTCAAATTTGCTTTTTTATGCTAATTTTTTACAATATGTTGCATAAATACAACACTAAATATATGAATTTTTTCCATTATTATTGAATTAAATGTATATTAAATTTTTTTACATTCTAAAAGCTCTTAATGACAAAATTAATACCATTTAAAATACTTTCGGTCTGCATCCTTTCAATTTTTATTTTTAATTCATGTGCAAAAGAAGGTTTTTTCAAACCAGGAGATGCAAGAAAAAACCCTCCCGATCCAAAAGAAAGAGTTAAAAAAAATTTAGAGGAAGGTAGAGGTTTTAGATTAAATGATGCAATCAAGGGAGGAAGCGGTGGTACAAATTTTGAGTTTGCAAGTTCAAATGAATTATGGAGAGCATCTCTTGATGTTTTAAACTTTATGCCGCTAACTTCTGCGAATTATAGTGGGGGTGTTATAATTACTGATTGGTATTCTGAAAAAGGAAATACAAATGAGTCTATAAAAATTACAATTAGATTTTTGAGTAATGAAATTAGATCTGATGCTATAAGTGTTGATGTTTTTTATAAAGAATGTATTTCTTTAAATAACTGCCAAGTTAACAAACAAGAGGGACAATTAAAGAAAGAAATTACAAAACAAATTCTCACAAAAGCTGCTGTTTATAAAAAACAATCTAAAGATAAAAATTTTAAACCATATCGTAATTCCAGTAGTGATAATACCCGCGAATAGTTGCTTAAAATCAAAGATAAATTATTATGAGTAGATATAATTTTAAATCTATTGAGTCAAAATGGCAAACTTATTGGGGGAAAAATAAATCTTTTCAAGTAAAAACAGATCCTTCAAAAAAAAAATTTTATTGTCTTGAAATGTTTCCTTATCCATCAGGAAAAATACACATGGGACATGTTAGAAATTATACAATTGGAGACGTTCTTGCCAGATATAAATCTTTAAAAGGATTTAACGTTTTACATCCTATGGGCTGGGACTCATTTGGAATGCCAGCCGAAAATGCTGCTAGACAAAATAAATTAGATCCTAAAACCTGGACAGAGTCAAATATTACAAAGATGAAATCCCAGTTAAAAAAACTTGGACTTTCAATTGATTGGCAAAGGGAAATTTCTACTTGTAATGAAGATTATTACAAACATCAGCAAGCCTTTTTTTTAGATTTGTTTGAAAAAAAACTTGTTTATAGAAAAGAAAATTATGTTAACTGGGATCCTGTCGACGAAACAGTTCTAGCAAACGAACAAGTTATTGATGGAAAAGGTTGGCGATCTGGAGCAACTGTTGAAAGAAAAAAATTAAATCAATGGTTTTTTAATATTTCTAAATTTTCTCAAGAATTACTAGATGGACTTAATAAACTAGATACATGGCCAAATAAGGTAAAAATAATGCAAAAAAATTGGATAGGAAAATCATTTGGCTGTGAAATAGATTTTAATATTGAAGGAAATTTACCTATAAATAAAGTTAAATGTTTTACTACACGGCCTGATACCCTTTTTGGCTTTTCATTTCTTGCCCTTTCTATAGACCATGAAGTTTCAAAATTTTATAAAGATGACCAAAATTTTATAAAGTTTAAGGAAGAATGTTCAAAAACAGGTACTACTGAAGAGGCAATAGCTATTGGAGAAAAAATTGGTTTTAAAACAAATCTTATTGCTGTTAACCCATTAAATCCTAAGCATAAGGTGCCAGTTTATTTTGCCAATTTTGTTTTGATGGACTACGGTTTTGGTGCCGTTTTTGGCTGTCCAGCTCATGACCAAAGAGATTTTGATTTTGCAAAAAAATATAATTTAGAAATAAAAACTGTAGTTAGACCTAATAATGAAAGTGAGACTTTTAAAGTCACCAAAGAAGCGTTTGCAGATTCTGGAATAATAATAAATTCAGAATTTCTTAACGGACTAGAAGCACCAGATAAATCAGTTTTAAAAATGATTGAGATTTTAGAAGAAAAAAAATTAGGAAAAAAACAAATCAATTTTAGATTGAAGGACTGGGGTGTTTCAAGACAAAGATACTGGGGTTGTCCAATACCTGTAGCATATGATAACAAAGGCCAAGTTCATCCAATTCCAAAAAAAATGTTACCTGTAAAACTTCCTGAAAATATAAACCTAAATGTAAAAGGCAATCCTCTAAATAGCCAGAAAAATTGGAAAGAGATTATTATTGATGGAAAAAAATTTACTAGAGAAACTGATACACTAGATACATTTGTTTGTTCTTCATGGTACTTTTTAAGATTTTGTTCACCAAAAGAATCTAATAACGGATTTAATAAAAAAGATATTGATTATTGGATGCCAGTTGATCAATATATCGGTGGGGTAGAGCATGCTATTTTACATTTGTTATATTCAAGATTTTTCATGCAGGCATTATCTTACAAAAATAAAGAATTTAATATCCTAGAGCCATTTGATGGATTATTTACACAAGGTATGGTTTGCCATGAAACTTATAAAGATTCAGATAATAATTGGATAAGCCCTGATGAAATTGAAAATATCGATGGTAAAAAATGCCTTAAAAAAGATAAATCTAAATTAATTAAGACTGGACCCTCAGAGTCGATGTCGAAATCAAAAAAAAATACAATTGACCCTGAAAATATTATTTCAAATTTTGGAGCTGACTCTGCTAGACTATTTATATTATCAGACAGCCCACCAGAAAAAGACATCCAATGGTCTGAAGAAGGAATTATTTCATCATTTAAATTTGTTCAAAAATTATGGAATCTAAATGAAAAAGTTACAGAACAAATGCAGAAAAATCACAAAGATGACAATGATATAGAATTAGAAAAATATACTAATAAATTTTTAAAAAATGTGACAGATAATCTTGAAAATTTTAGTTATAATAAGATAATTGCTAATTTACATGAAATATACTCGTTCCTGAATAAACAAATCGACAAACCCTACACAAAAAAAACAATTCTTCAAAATTATCAAAAAATTTTAATTGCAATGACACCGATAATACCTCATTTTGCAAATGAATGCCTTGAATTGTTAGGTGTTAAGAATTTTAGTTGGTCAGAATATGATAAATCTTTGTTAAAAGAAGATATAATAAATATTGTAATTCAAATTAATGGTAAAAAAAGGGGATTGATAAAAACAGAACCCAACTTATCAGAGGAAAAATTGTTTGAAATAATTAAAAATGATGAGACACTAATAAAATATATTAATCAAAAGGATATAAAAAGAAAAATCTATATTCAGGATAAACTAATGAATATAATTATTTAAAATGTTTAAAAAAATTTTTTTAATTATCCCACTTTTAATATTGATTAATGGTTGTGATTATAAGCCAATTTATTCTATTTCTAATAAAGCAGATTATAAAATACTTATAACAGAACTTTCGGGAGATAAAAAATTAAATAAATTTATTGTTGAAAACATTAAACGAAATAGTCAAAAAGATTCTAATAAAATTGTAAACATTAAAATTGATACAAAATATACTAAAGTTGTTTTAGCAAAAGACAGTGCTGGAAATGTAACCAACTATCAAACTAACGCTATTACTACTTTTATAATTGATCAGAATAAAACCTTAAAAACATTTATCATAAATGAAAAATTTAATTTTCAAAAAATGTCAGATAAATATGAGGAAAAAAGTTATGAGGAAAACATTAAAAAAAATCTAGCTTCAGCTATAGCTCAAAAACTAATTCTCAGATTATCAATTCCTCAATGATAATTAAAACTTATGAAATAAATAAAGTTAAAAGTAATTCAAACTTTTATTTACTTTACGGAAAAAATGAAGGTCTTAAAGATGGATGTATTAAAGAAATAGTTAAAGATAGCAAAGGCAAGATCTTTAATTATGAGGAAAAACAAGTCCAGGAAGAAACAGAAATTTTTTTTGAAAATACTCTATCTGGATCATTATTTGAGGATAATAAAATAATTATAATAAACAGGGCGAGTGACAAAATTTTAGAAATAATCAAAGAATTAATTGAAAGAGAGATTGAAAGTGTAAAAATTATTATCAATTCAGGAATTCTTGAAAAAAAATCTAAACTAAGGTCTTTATTCGAAAAAAATCAAAATCTAATTTGTATACCTACTTATCCAGATAATAACGAAACATTATCAAAACTAGCCGCTACATTTTTTAAAAATGAGAAAATTTCTATT
>Ga0315315_10002872_pt1 | contig 15748 bp, 14 predicted proteins | sample M140m3416metaG_FD_203699 | JGI IMG/M metagenome (GOLD analysis project Ga0315315, IMG submission 203699) | Ammonia-oxidizing marine archaeal communities from Monterey Bay, California, United States - M1 40m 3416 | ecosystem: Environmental > Aquatic > Marine > Intertidal zone | place: USA...
AGCCTTCAACTTCGGGTAGAGGTTATTGGACTTTTACTGGAAAAATAGCGGGACAATATGACCTCACATTGATTCAAGATGATGCTGAGATAACACTGTCACTTACGATTGAACCTGGTGATGCAGTACAGATATTCGGTATGATTGACGGCACTAATTTCCAGCAGGGTGATTATGCTCTTCTTCGTATTTATGGAGTTGATAGTCAAGGGAATACTGTTCAAGTTGAGCCAGAAAATACTACAATAAGTTGCACTTCTGGCCCTTCCGATTTTATTACTGGAGATACTTGGGAGATTGAGATAAGCAAATCTGGATTAGACCGTTCGTGTACCATAACGTGGAATGGATTGATTACTCAGTATTTCTTTGATGTCGAATCAGTATTATTTGGAGGAGCTGTTGGCTCAACAAATACTGCAATGAGTCTTGCAGGTTTTCTCTTAGGACTGGTCTTAATTACTCTGATTGTACTAGTTCGCAGAGCAAAGAGTATCGATGATGAGGATTGGATTGAAGATGAATTTGAGAGTGATTATTATGATGAGGATGATGATTATGAAGATGATGACTCCGATGATTACGAAGATGAAGAAGATACATCTCACCAGGAAGATACAAATCTAACACTTTCTGATGAACAGAAGAAGCATCTAGCATCTGAGGCATCTAAGTTAGGTGTCATGCAAGCAGCACCTGGTACAGAACAAGGTTCTAGTGGATGGTACGTTGATGTTAGCGAAGAAGTTCAGTACTGGAATGTCGGTAATGATGGTTCATGGACACGTGTCGAATAATCGAATAGTCACTAGCCTTCAAAATGTTCAATCAAGAAGTCCTAGTGGATGATTGATTAATTACTCAATAGAAGATTACTCCTCTTCTGATTTCGAAAAGTATAAGAAAAATTCTTCGATGTCGATTACTCCATTCTCGTCTTCATCAGTTTTGTGGAATATTGATCTAGATTCATCAACAGTAAATGAGAATCCAAGGGCCAATAATGCATTTTGGAATTCTCTTACGTTTAGATGACCTTTGCCTCCAAAGTCTGCAGCATGGAATGCCGCCATTCTTCGTTGAGTCTCTGACTCTGAAGTTCGACCGAATTGCTCTCTGAAAGTAGCAATAGGAGTTTTATCTGATGCAATGTAATGTTTGCGTCCATACAGGTAGTAGGTAATCAATCCTGCTAGGACCGCTGCACCTCCACCGATGAATGCCTTAGTCCCCATCAAGTAAATCAATACAGCACCGGCTATTATTCCCCAAAGTTGCATGTATGGGTACAATGGTCCTTTGTAGGCAGGTTCCCAATCATGTTTGTCGCTAGTTTGTCTTAGGACAATAACACAGGAATTAATCATCATAAAAATCATAATTTTAAATCCGGATGCTAGTTTAACAACATCCTTCAATGGAACAACAAGTATTGCCAAGGCCATTGCTAAACCGGTAATAATTATTGGAATATGAGGTGTTTCGAATTTGACACTTACATCTTCAAGGGGTTGAGGTAATAGATTATCTCTAGCCATTGCAAACAAAAAGCGTGAAGATGCTAAAATTCCAGCAAGTGCCATTGAAATCATTGTCAAAACAGAAAGAACAGCAGCAATAATTCCAAATTCATTATTCACCACATGTTTTGCAAATACATATATTGGGTCTTCAACAACTTCTCCATCCACAATCCACCACTCACCTGGTAAACTTGCCATCATCAAGAAGGCGATCAAAGAGTAGATTACAGTGGCTATTAGTAGTGAAAGCATAATTCCAGCAGGGAGATTTTTTTCTGGCTCTTTGACTTCTCCACCTATTGCAGCGACTTTAGTCACTCCCGCATATGCTACAAAAACAAATGCAGCAGTCTCTGCTAATGTCCAGACATCGGTACTGAACGCGCCTTCAATAGGTCTTGAGAAATCCAAATCAGGTGAGAATAAAGATGCAACACAAATTACCACCAGTAAGATAATTGTCATTATTACAATTGGTGTTTGTATTGCTTTTACTTTGGATACTCCAAGGATATTCACTACTGTAATTAATAGTAATGCAGATAGAGAGAGAGTCATCATATTTAGTTCGAAATCAAAATATGTAGTTACGGCAACAAAATATGCTGAAAAGCCAATAAGGGCAAAAGCAGATTTAAGTAGGAAAGAGGCCCATAATCCCAAACCACTAATTGTACCAACCATAGGACCATAAGTTCGCTCTAAAAATACGTATGAACCTCCACTAGTAGGCATCCCAGATGCCAATTCAGATTTTGATAATGCTCCAGGCAATACTACAGATGCTGCTAATAGAAACGCCAACCAAATACCTGGGCCCATTATTTGTGCTGCAAATGTCGGTGTGACAAAAATCCCCGGAAGCATGGCAGATAGAGAGATGATAACAACACCAGCTAATCCAATCGTTCTAGCAAGAGTATTTTTGATTTCATCTCTGACGCCTTTGATGTCACCTTTGACAACACCTCTGATGAGATTTTCAACTGTTTTCTTCGCCATAATTACTCCCCGATTTCCGACACTAAAAAACTGAGTATTTGGTGTTAAAATGTAATGTCATATATTCTATTTCCCAATTTGTGATAGAAATTCGCCGGAATCCGGTATTGAGGTCTATGTCAGACTTGTGCGATGACTTTCATTTCTACTGCAATTGGGGTAGGCAAGGCCCTTATTGCAAGTGTAGTCCGAGTTGGCCCGACCTTGCCCAAAGTTTCTGCCCAGACTTCATTGTAGCCTTGGAAATCTCGATCCATATCGACGAGGAATGATGTGACATCCAAAACTTTGTCTAGTGAACTTCCGGCTTCCTCGAGTATTCTAGAAATATTATCAATTACCGCTTGAGTTTGAGCCTTGATGTCGTAATTACATGGATTACCCTTTTCATCATGTATTGGTCCACCAGGGATTGAGTTTGTACCTGGCTGTCTAGGACCAACTCCTGATAGGTACAACATATTGCCAACTCTTCTAGCATGTGGATATGCGCCAACTGGTTTAGGTGCGGAATCGGTATTAACTGAACCTTCAGCTTCGGTGGGCTCCCATAATTCAGGTCCACTTGTGATATGTTCAACACGTGAATCAATATCTTCAGCGGTATCTAAGACTCCTCGTTCTCCACTAAAAACTTCGACATTATCTTCATCATATTCTTTATCGCCAGCCCCAGATGGTGTTGGATTGAGGTGTACTACAGCACCCCCTGCGCCGTGAATTGCTTCATACGCAAGAACTTCCCCAGTTAGATTATTTCTATTTCCATTCATGGCAGATAGCCACCACATAGGCTTGAAAGTTACGACTTTTTGAACTCTTATTTGCTGGTGAATTGTTCTTGATAATTGACTAACATCTTCAAGTCTACCTTCACTTAGGAATTCTAGAATTTTACGATTCCATTCATCATCTTTGAGTGAGTGAATCTGGTCATCTTTAGGGTCTATATTTTCGGTAAACATACGATTGGATAGGGACATGGCAGTTACTGCTACCGCTTTTCTTCCTGTTCTCTTAATTACATCTAAGCATGCTTTGGCTAGCACTGTTGTCTCACTTCTGTTTGAATAAACATTTGAAGAAACGATTACAGCAGGAATTTTATTTTCAGGATTTAGCAGTGTCAATGCAACAACAGAACCTACATCAATAGGGAATCCATGATATGAGACAGTACGGCTTTGAAGTCCACGTGCCTTGTTTGCATCATTCCATGCTTGGGCAAATTCAGAATCTATCTTGAAAGAGTAGTCAATCGAACCTAAGTCATGGAAATCATGGTCAACCATTACCCATTGAGGATTCGGGTCTGCTTGTATTTGATGGCCAATGACGCTTGGCCAAGTTGTGGAATAAATAATTAGTAAATCCGCACCACTATCTTGGATTCTTTTTGCAGCGTCATCATATGCTGCCCTGAGTTTTCCCCAACCTTCATTTTTTTCAGGAGCAAGAACCGTATGTGGATGTACTGGGACTACAAAGGAATCAATCAACTCTCCAGAACTCATCTTAAGCCTCCTTATGTTTGTATACTGGCCATTCTACAATAGCGTTGCCAGTTCCAATTATGGTTCCATAACCATGAAGAATTGCTGGATAGTTTGGGACTTCAAGTGTCGAAAGAAGCCACGAGAATGCACCACCATCACTTTCTGCGATTGCTTGCTCGGTAAATTCGGGCATTTCATCTAGGATTCTTTGGCATTGACCCGAACGCATATAATCGATTATTCTCATGTCCCAAAGATGCATTGCATGACTAGTAATGTGTTCTTTGCTCATATCTTCTGGTACTTCAGACTCTGTAGTAAAATGACGATGAGAGAGTGAGTTACTAGCCAAAACTACCGCTTTCTTTCCACTTTCTTCAATCGCCTGGCGTGTTACTTTACCAAGTTCAATCATCATCTCTTGCATCACATCAACAGAATAGTAGGCTGTTGAGCGGTTACTGGAAATTACAACCATTGGTTTGTCCCATTTTGGATTGAACATGTGGCCAGTAGTTATTGTTCCATAGTCCACTCTAAAATCCGGATTATTCATCATCTTGACAGTTAAACCCGCTTGTTCAGCCTTGTCATGAATTTGTTTTGATAAATCAACATCGATATTTAGATCATAGTTATAGCGAAATAGATTTGGAAAAACTGGGTCTACAGATAGACTTTTGAAATTAGGTAGACCGAGGAAGTGAGTTCCAATATATGTCTGCCAGTGTGGTGAAAGAACCACGATAACATCATAATCGATATCGGATAATGATTCTCTAAGTCTTTCATATCCCCAACGTAATTGCTCCCATCCACCTTCGGCAGTTGGCTCATTTTGGGGGGGGTTTTCTGCATATACCAAGTGTGGAGGGTGCGGGGCTAAACATCCAGCAACAATTTCACCTCTCGTCATGTGTCGAGGCACACGGTGTAGGGATATATCCTAATCGGCTTGATGTTGATAGATAAATCTCAAACATAGGCGCCTCTTGCCCCTACTATGGAGGACAGTCATTTATCGGGTTTAGTTGAAAATACATCTAACATTGATACTAAACTTGACAGTAAACCATCAGCACTTGACTTTGATACCGGAATTAGACACATAATCGGTCCAGCAGTAATCGGTATGCTTCTAGGTATCCTTGCTGAAAGAGTCGTAACTCCTAACTTTGTCTGGCCTTCTCCACCTCAAGCAGCAATGATTGGGTCAATATTACTCTCTCCATTACTTTATTTTATATTGTTAAGTGAAGAAAAGTCGCGATGGTGGGAGTATTCTCTTGGCATTATTGTCCCTGGTTCATATTTCATCATGATTTGGTTTTCAGGCTGGGGGGCATTATTTTGTGGTGGTTATCTGCCATTGTTGATTTGGGTTTGGATAAGTACGTCTTGGGGCCAATATGAATTACCTCCGTTTAGGTATGGAGTCTGGCATTCTTTTGCAATTAATATTGGTGGCTTTGCTGGAGCAATACTCGCTTTTAACCTATCATGATGTATAACTTTCATCCTCACTTGGGAATTCACCCGAGCGAACATCTTCACAATAATTTGTTATCGCACCGTGAATCTCATCGGCTAAATTTAGATATCTTCTCAAGAATCTTGGGGAGAAGTCCATTGTAATCCCAAGTAGGTCATGAAGCACTAAAACTTGGCCATCACAGTCAGGTCCTGCTCCAATGCCAATTGTAGGGATGTTCACCGATTCACTGACTCTCTTTGCGAGGTCTCTAGGTATCTTCTCTAGGACAATTCCAAAGCAACCTGCCTGTTCAAGAATTTTAGCATCTTGAATCAGTTTTTCCGCTTCTTCGTCTTCCTTTGCTCTAACACTATATGTGCCAAATTTATAGATAGATTGAGGTGTTAATCCAAGGTGACCCATTACTGGTATTCCTGCAGTGAGGATTCTTTGGATGGATTCAACAATTTCAGCCCCTCCTTCGAGTTTCACAGCGTGACCCTCTGCTTCTTTCATTATTCTAATTGCAGATTCTAGAGCAATTGCCGAGTTGCCTTGGTAAGTTCCAAATGGCATATCGACAACAATCAAAGCTCGGTCAACTGCTCTTTTTACACATTGAGCGTGATAAATCATGTGATCTAGGGTCATTGGCACGGTGGTGACTTGACCTGCCATGACATTGGATGCAGAATCTCCAACCAGAATTACATCGACACCGGCATTGTCGACTAATTTTGCTAATGAGAAATCATATGCCGTGAGCATAGTGATTTTTTCACCCGCTCTCTTCATCTCTTGCAAAGTATGTGTGGTTACCTTCCTTGCCTTACCATGAACGGACATAGAACGTCCACATCGCAAAGAGTTTTGAAACCCTCGGACAATTTTAAACCAATAAATTAAGCGATATTAGTGAGATTAGTCATGATTTCATCATATATTTCTTGACTGTTTGATTGGCTAAGAATTTCATATTTTTTCTCTAAGTCACTTATCGTCATTGAAGCGATAGAGTATAATGTGTCGCTATCATTTTTTACAATTATTGCCACTCGGCTTTCAACCCATTCGTCTAGAATTTCATGCTCTACATTTATATTATTACCAATTGACTTGATAACTGATTTTAACGCTGATGTAAGTGCTTCTAACTGTTCCTCAGAGACTGTGAATTCATTTTCAAGATAACTAACTTCAGCAGCAAGATATAATTTATGATAATCGCCATCTTCAGGAATTTGTTCAAGAATAGTTTCCAAATCTGGATAAATGCCCACTTCTGGCATTAGTTCTGCCATACTTTGGTCAGAAAACGGAGGTAATGCTGGTTCGATTACCTTGTCAATTTGAAATTTCCGAGTACCGATTATTTCAACAAAATGATTACTACCCATCGTTTCATGATGGATTATCTCAACTTCACAACCAAAGTTTCTAGGCCCTCTCCAACCATTGAACTTCTCTTCATCATCACAGACTAGACCAAATGATTTTTGCTCTAGCAAACAGTCATCTAACATCTGTCGGTATCTAGGTTCAAAAATGCGCAATTGCTGTATTTCACCTGGTAAAATTACCATTGGAAGAACGAAAAGTGGTAGTACATTATCACCTGACATATAATTAGATTTAATGGAATGCTTTTCAAGTTGTGTTCAATCATATTTTACACATATATTAGTCATTTCAGAAAAGAATGAGAGCGACCATCGGCCACCTTCTCTGCCTACGCCAGAGTTTTTCACACCACCAAAAGGCGTCCTTAAGTCTCTATGGAGCCACGTATTGACCCACATGATTCCAGTTTCGATTTGCTTTGAGAATTGCTTTCCGCGTTCTAAGTCTGTAGTCCATACTGAACCCGCTAATCCATATTCAGTAGAGTTCGCCATTTCAATGGCTTGCTCTTGATTTTCGAATGTATGTATAGTTACTACAGGTCCAAATATTTCCTCAGTAGCAGTCCTTGAGTCAATGCTTAGTCCCCCAATTACAGTTGGTTCAAGAAATGCGCCATGAGTAATTTCGGAATTTGAAAAAGAAGGTCTTTTACCTCCAGTTAGAATGTTTCCTCCTTCCTGTTTGGCTAGTTCAATATATGACTCGACTTTCTCAAGGTGCTGTATTGAAATTACAGATCCGATATCGGTATCTTCATCGCTTGGGTCACCTTGCCGCATAGATCTTACTTCATCTAAGAGTAATTTAGTAAATTTAGTAGCAACAGAGGCATCGACTAAAATTCTTGAACCACATAAGCAAACTTGGCCTGAATTGGTAAATCCTGCTCTTGCAGCACCTTTAGCAGCCACCTCTAAATCAGCATCGTCAAGAATTATAGTAGCGTTTTTACCACCAAGTTCCAATGATAATTTCTTGAACAAAGGTGCTGCAGTTCTTGCTACAATACGGCCAGTTTGAGTGCCACCGGTGAAAGATATTGCCTTGATTTCGGGATGTTCCAATATAGCTTGACCTGCACTTGGTCCAAGGCCGTGAACTATGTTGAATACACCTTTTGGAAAATCAATATCCTGAAGTATACTGGCAAATAGGTTAGCGGTTAACGGTGTAAGTTCACTTGGTTTGGCAACTATGGTATTACCCATTACAAGTGCTGGAGCAATTTTCCATGTAAGAAGATAAAGCGGTAGATTCCATGGAGTGATTAGCCCTACAATACCAACAGGTTTGCGGTGAACAAAATTCATCGCATCATCCATCTTGAATTCCATCGGTGTTTGTTCAGAAGCAAATTGGGCAAAAAAGCGAAAGTTGCTAACTGAACGGTTTGCATCAACTCTTCTTGCAAGTGAGATTGGTTTGCCAGTGTCCCGACTTTCAGTTTTTGCTATCAGTTCTTTGTTCGATTCTAAGGCATCGGCGATTTTGTTAAGCCAGTTGATTCTATTTTCCATCGTTAACGAACTCCATGATTTCAAAGAATCACTGGCTGCATCAACTGCTGTTTGAACATCTTGACTTTCAGAACTTGCAATTCTGCCGATCAATTCCCCAGTTGCTGGATTTATGTTATCGATATATTTTCCACTATGTGGTATGATAAACTCTCCATCAATGAAATTTAAGATATCATTCATCACTAAGCCTCAATATCAAATGACCACCGGTCAGTATCTGGGTCCCATTCATCCCATGTGTCTATGCTCTCAAGTTTTTTGAGGTATTTTTCAGGTACAATTCCTGGTACGATGAAAGCTTTTTGACGATTTAGAGGATATGGGTTTCTAAGTTTAATCCCCAATACTCCTAGTACTGCTCTTGCAATATACCAAGTGGCTTGTGAATTCCAACCATGAGCTATTTTGACAACAACTCCTAGGCCTTTAGGGTAATCTGGATGTTCGATTGCTAATCCTAGAAGTCCGTCTGCTCCCTCTTTTGCGATTACTTTACCTTCTCCTGCTTTCAAAACTGTAGAGTCAAGTCGATTAAATCCACCAACTAGATCCGGATTTCTAATCATTGCTTCCCAAATCCAATCATCATCTTTATCGCGAACCAAACCTGCGTATATCTGGGCAAGTTCAGCAACTGTATTGGACACTGTTGGCAGACCACAACCATCTTTTGCAATTCTTAGGGGAGTCCAATCCTCTCCTAAGTATGTTCTAATTTGAGTCATATATGCCTTGAATACTTCATGGGTTGGAAGAGTATAACCTGCTCTATTCCAGCCTTTTTTACGGCAGCCATGAAGGATTGCAGAATGTTCTCCAGAACAGGTATGATACCATCTTCTTGGTCTTCTAACTTGACGACCAAACTGAATCAATGGGACGTCAAGTGGAGTCAGCATCAATGGCCATTCTGGCTCAGAAAGCAGAGATTGTGCCGCAGCCACGTGTTCTGTGTCGCCATTATGGGAAGCAACAGAAATTGCTTTTTGCTCCCAAGAGACATCTTCCAGTTCCTTAGTGAATGCTTTGAGCATAAATGGTTTCATCATAGAGCGACCATAACATAATACATTTCCACCAAATGAATGAATCACCTCATCGCCATGTGACCAAGCAACAGCACCATGAATAGTAGTCTCTGAGACTCCATTTCTGCGATAGTCTACTAGAGGTTCCCAAGCAACTTCACGACCGGTAGGGATTCCTTCGATATTCTCTCCGAGCGATGAATTTGGATACATCGCGCTACCTGGTTTGCCATTGATTACAGCCGAAGGAGTTCTATCGTCAGTCATTACTTTTCCTCCACTAATTTCTCTACAAGTGGTACAACTTTATTCATGTAAGCAGTCATATTTCGACAAACTCTCTTGGAATCATGATTGAAGAAATCAAACCAAGCCATAATTCTGTCTTCGCGATGAAATCTTTCTACCATTTGATTTGCAACTTCCTCAACATTTCCAATCAATGCATTATTTGTTGCACGAGCAACTTTACCTGGGTCGATTGTTCCTTCCAAAGCATTCCAATATGCTTCCAAAGCATTTGATGCTTCTACTTTTGCGGCTTCACTTTGCTGTGAAGGTGTTAGTCCATCTTCATCATTGATAAATACGAAACTTGTCCTTGGCATATCTCTTCTTTGCCATTTTCCGCCGCTTTCATGGAAGTACTGAGACATTCTTTGATGTGTGTCATCAATTACTTCAGGTGAAGTAATCGATAGATTAAACACTTTTACAGGCAAGAATTGATTGACAAATTCCTGTGCCCGTGGGTCATGTGTTCCAGCAACCAATTCTAATTGGTCACGATTCCATTTCTTAGGAACTATTGAAATATTTTCGAACTCATATCGATTTGGGATTGTAATACTTTCCAGTACTTTATCAGATTTGGTTACTGCAAAATATGCAACCTGAACTTTTAACCAGTCTTCATCTGAACGGAAGTTATCACGAGTAAGAATTGTTTTTCGGATTTTATCGCTACTAATTGTGTCTCCACGTAGTAGTCTTAGGAATATTTCACTTGCTTCCATGAAAATTTGCCCTCTTAATGCAGGCCAAGCAGCTTCTTCGTAGAGATTTCTAGGAGTTATGCCATAAGGTCTAGCCATGAATTCAAATCTGCCTGCGCTAAATCCAATGTTCAGTTTTCTTTTATCATCAATCATCGAGAGAAATTGCACAGTATTGGCAATCCTTTCCGCTTGGGCGATTGGGCCACCACTTGCTAAAATACTAATTACAGCAGAACCGATATTGATATTGTTTGTCTTACGAAAACTTTCCAAAGCAAGTTGAGGGAAATCAGTACAAAGTCCTACTTCTCCTTGCCAATGTGGTACGACTGGTTTACTGTTTGTTTTTTGTGTTTCAGTTGAAAGATGCGCTTGTGCAATCCACCCAGTGCCAAATCCGAGTTTATCTGCATGTTGTAGTTGTTCAAAATAATTTGAAAACATTTTAGATTCACTAGGAATCTTACCCTCAGAGTCAGGTGTTTGACTTATTGAGAAGAAAATGTCATGTTCCATACTATCACCGTTCTTGCCAGTTGCTTTCATTTCATAACTTTGTGGACTAAAGTAATTAATCATTATTTTCAGGAGGTTGTTCCAAATTGGCTAGTGCTTCGATTCTATCGCGTACTTGAGGTGGTGCAGGAATTCCAAGGGCGATAAATGAATGAAGACAATCAGATAGGAGTAACATTGCAGTTTGATAATCTTCACTGATCTCAGCTATATCTGCCAAACCCCATCTCGCTACCAACTGTCCAGATACGTCTTCAAGTTCATTTGATAATTTTAGAGATTGATTGTACAAGTCTTGGGCAGCATCGAATGAGCCAATTGTCGCTTGTGTATGAGCAAGGTCACTCATCGCTTCAATTTGTCCTTCTAAGTCGTCGAGCTTCATTAAAATCTCAAGTCTACGAGTGCCGTGTACAATTGCTTCATCATTCAGGTTTTGCCTTTTACAACATGCTTCGAGAAGTGCTAAACCATACACAATTCCAGCCTCGTCTTCAATGGATTCTCTAAGTCGTAGGGAGCGATTGGTGAACAGTTTGGCTTCATCATAGTTTTCTTGAGCTAAATACAATAATCCAAGATGGTGCATTAGTGCAGCAGATAGTGAACTTCCATCTACTAAGTGTTCAATTTGTGATGATAGTTCTGCGAAGTCTTCTAGCGATGCGTCTTTAAGTTTCATGATTTCGAATTCAGCCCATCCTTTCTCTACATCATCTTGACTCACATCTAATGCGTGTTTGAGTAATCTTTCAACCAAATCCTCATCATCGAGCTCCTCTGCAAGCGGAATAAGTCGTAATGCAAGTGAGGTATTCACGTTCTCAAGCGCTTCACCTTTGGTCAGCATATCAAGAATTTTACGAGCCTGCTCTGCAGTAACTTCGCCGTTCATGACCGTGCCAGAAGTCTGTCATGAATAACATATTCTGACAGTTTTTTTAATAATCTTAATTACACATAAGCCTATAGCATAATAGTTATGGGTTCTCTAGATGGTTATCTGCAAGCATTGAGTTTGGTTGCAATTCTGATTCTCGCTCCAATGACAATTCACTTGGCTGTACACAAAGAAGAAAATACCGTTTTTGTATTTATTGAAAGCGATGAAGATACAAAAGATGCTGAAAACGAGACAGAAGCACGAGAAATACCCGAATTAAATCGATCCGAAGTAGCGCGAATTGCAACTTTCAATATCCAAACATTTGGGAAAACCAAAATGAGCAAACCAGAGGTAGTCAATGTATTAGTTGATACAGTTCTAAAATATGATTTAGTTTCGATACAGGAAATAAGAGATATTGACCAAACTGTACCATATGAATTCCTTGATGAAATCAACAATCGTTCCAATGATACTTGGGAAATGTTACTAAGTGAAAGAAGTGGACAACAAGAAGATGATAATTATCAAGAACAATACGCATATTATTACAACACTACCGTATTTTCACCAATAAACGGGAGCCTGTATAATGATTCTGAATCCGATTTATTCCAAAAAGAACCATATTTGGGAAGTTTTGAATTATTGAATGCTAGTGGAAATTCATCTGGATTTGACTTCACACTAATTACGATTCATACAAAACCATCTATAGCGATGGAAGAGATTGACGCATTACATACAGTTGTTCAAGATTATCAAGAACAGAATCCTGAAGAGCCAGATGTCATAATTTTAGGAGATTATAATGCTGATTGTAGTTATGCCTCTTCAGAAGAATTATGGTCGTCTCCTATGAGAAATTCAAATTATACTTGGTTGGTCCCTGATTCTGCAGATACCACAGTATCTTCTTCTGATTGTGCATATGATCGAATTGTTACCACTGGAGACTTAAGCGGACGCTTGGTTGGAAATTGGGGTATTGACACTTCTTCATTTACCACATCGAATGTATCCGACCATTATCCGGTTTGGTTCGACCTTTACCGCTGATTAGATGCTGCGTAGTCTTCCGCCATCAACCGCTAGCGAGACTCCTCTAATTCCTCCAGAGGCTGGAAGAGCCAAGAAAAGAATCGCAGAAGCAGTTTCCAGAGGGTCTATTAATCGGCCGATAGGAACTTGCTCAATCCATGATTTATGGATATCATCGGGACTCTTGCCAGTTCTTTCATGAATCGAATTCGCTAAACTTCCAAGTCTTTCAGTATCTGTAAAGCCGGGTAATACATTATTGATAGTAATACATGGGTCAAGTTCACGTGACAGCGATTTTGCCCATGACGCCATGGCACCTCTCAGGGTATTTGAAAGACCAATATTAGGAATTGGTTCTTTTACAGACGTCGAAATTATTTGGATTATTCTACCAAAACTTTCACTCACCATTTGTGGTGCTAATAGTTGAACAAGGGTGTGTGATGCATGTAAATGCCTCTTGAATGGAGCGTCGAAATCTTCCACTCCATTGTTTAGTAATGGTCCGCCTGGAGGACCTCCTGAATTGTTAATCAGTATATGCACAGGTCCATTTCCAGCGATAATAGATTGAACCTTTGAACTCAATGAATTTATATCTTCAAGGTCCATGATACAAATTTGATGACTCCCATCTCCGAGTTGTTCAAGTTCCGTTTTGAGTTCTTCTAGAGCGCTTTGATTTCTAGCACAAATGGTGACATTTGCTCCAGCCTTAGCGAGCATTTTAGCTGTAGATGCACCGATTCCACGGCTAGCGCCACAGACCATTGCATGTCTTCCACTAAGGGAATTTTTTGAGTATGGGAAATCTGAACCTAATAGTTGCATGTTAGGCTCCAAGAGGTCTTGCATGATAGGCGTTCGCATCAAAGCCAATCAAGGATTGTGTTTAACTCAACCAACCAATCATCACTCGCTACATCGATAATAGAAAAATGGTCTCCAGGGAGCCATAATTTTTGGACATCCGCACCTTTTGCTTTCATAACTCTAGCATATGTTTCGGATTGCTCATGAGGGACCTCGTCATCTTGCTCACCATGAATAATTAAAACAGGCGAGATTGGTGGATTGTCAACTGGATTAAGTTGTGACCATAGTTCTGGATTATCTTCAGGTCTGCATCCAAGCCACTTGCGCACAGCATCTCCCTCATCTGAGAGATTAGCATGGTCCGCTCCAATCAAGTCGGTAATCGGCGCTTGAGCAATTGCAAGCCATGGTTTTCTTTCGGCTTTGGATGCTAATATCAGTGCTAATTGGCCACCTGCTGAGTGGCCCATAACCATGGAGCGGGTGATGTCAATTCCAGGTAAAAGGGCTAACTGCCCCCATGCCCTCATTACATCAGAAAGAGTATCCATCCATACACCTTGTTCATCATCACTCCATCTTTTGAATTCAATATTCCATGCAGCGACACCGGCTTCCGCTAAATCTTCCGCGATAGGTTTCATCAATTCTGAATCATACTTTTCTTTCCAAAATCCTCCGTGGATTAGCATAACACAAGGAATTCCAACGTCCTTCTGGTATGGCGAAGGGTCATCAGGCATGTACAAGTCTGCGTATTGCCAAGGTTCAGCACCCCACTGCATACGGTCAACGGCCATGCCAAATGCTGAGAGTTGTCGCCTATCACCCTTGCTCTTGTTCTGTTAATACAAGATTTCAAGAGTAGAACTATTCTGAATGATTTATGGGCAATATTCTAGACCTTGAATTTGAAACAATGAATGGAGAAAAAACTACTTTGCGGACTTTAGGTGAATCTGATACTAAGAATTGGCTAGTAGTCAATGTCGCAAGTGCCTGCGGTTTTACTCGTCAGTATGAGCAACTTCAAGAAAAATCAACTCAAGATGGAATTACAGTAGTAGGTTTTCCATGTAATCAATTTGGGGGACAAGAACCTGGTACTCACCAAGAAATCTGCGATTTTACCTCTTCAAAGTACAGCGTTGATTTTCCACTGATGGCAAAGTTAGAAGTCAAAGGCGAAAATCAACATCCTCTTTTTGCCGAATTGAACAAATCAACCGGTGCAGATGGACACACTGGAGACATACGTTGGAACTTTGAAAAGTTTGTAATTTCAATTGACGGTACAGTCGCTCGCTTCTCTTCACGTGACTCGCCCTTAGACATAGTCTAAGATTTGAAATCATCAAATGCCCCGGGTCTAAACACCCATCGAATCTCATCATCGTTGTCGTAGTAATTCTTTACTCTTCCATCATTTGACATTTTGTCATGGAATTTTAGAAGTGCTGGATACTTCAGTAACATTTCAGGTATAACACCATCAAATTGTCCTGAAAACATCATGAATGTATCCATGAACCCTTTGATATCTGCGATGGTCATATCATCAGTATTCGCTAGCCATCCTGTAGTAGAGTTCTCAACGATATCTGAAACTGCCTTGAGGGCGATATCCATCTTTCCACCATCCTCAAACATCACTTCTCGTGCTGCAATCTTTTCATCTAGATCTTCGATTGAAAATGTAGGGATGAAATGTTGTCGCCAACCATTTATCACTTCCACTAATTCATCAACCTTGGCTCTTGTGAACAGGTCTTTAGGCTCAATCCCGGCCAATGCTCCGGTATATCGCAGCAAGGCGTTTGATTCAGCAATGATGCCTTCAGGTGTCCGAATTATTGGTAAAAATCCCCAAGGTAATTGACCTTGATTCTTCATCTCGGTATATCCATCCCAATCTACAGTTGTATTCTTCCATTCGAGTCCAGAAATTTCCAAACAAAATCTTGATACTTCAGCAAATCCTGGTGAATCGAAATAGATTACTTCGTGCATGTTGCCCGCTCTAAAACTAGGTTGATAATCT
>Ga0315315_10002873_pt1 | contig 15746 bp, 16 predicted proteins | sample M140m3416metaG_FD_203699 | JGI IMG/M metagenome (GOLD analysis project Ga0315315, IMG submission 203699) | Ammonia-oxidizing marine archaeal communities from Monterey Bay, California, United States - M1 40m 3416 | ecosystem: Environmental > Aquatic > Marine > Intertidal zone | place: USA...
ACTAATTGACCGTGCTAAAAAAGCTGTAAAATTATTTCCTTTAAATCTAGAATTTCAAGGCCTTTATCGCCAGATAGCAGTTGGAGTAGCTGAGGTAAATATTGCAAGTGAATATTCAACAAAAGGGCTTGAATTTTTTAATGAGCAGGATTTTATAAATGCAGCTATCCAGTTTGAAAAAGCTTTAGAAGTTAACCCATTGGACTATACGCATTTTGAAAATGCCGCTACTGCAAACTATATGACAGGAAATGTAGAAAAAGCATTGAATCAAATTAATGTGGTTATAAATGATCTTAATCCACTTAACGGAAAGTGTGAATACATAAAAGCGTTAATATTTATTCGCATGGGAGATCCAATTGGAGCTTGTCCGCTTCTTGCTACATCAAGAGACTCAGGGTTTGGCCAAGCTGAGGCTACTTTTAATCAGTATTGCAGATAATTTAAGTTTTGTTTGTCCTTAAGTTTCCAACTAATCTATTTTTCAGTATTTAACTAGATATTTAAGATTCATTTTCACAAAATAAAAGTAAATACAAAAAAAACTTAACAAATAGTTTTGATTTGTCACCATTATCAAGTACTTTTGGTACTCATTAATGCTTAAAATAATTTGATAAAATTTTAATCCCCTTAATCTAATTGCTTCAACCTTCAATTATTTTAGGGGTTTTTATTTAAAAAAAGCATGAAAAAAAAATGGTTTGTAGTATATACTAGACCTCAACAGGAGCTCAAAGTTTCAGAGACTCTATCTGCTATGGGTATCACAAACTATTGTCCAACGATAACAGTTCTTAAACAATATTCCGATAGAAAGAAAAAAGTAAAAAAACCATTACTATCCTCTTATGTAATGGTTAAGATAGAAGAGAATAAACGTAATAAGGTCTTTTCCTGTATTGGAGTTGTAAGGTATCTATTTTTTCTTGGAAAACCGGCTATGGTAGATTCTTCAGAGATAAATATGATGCAAAATCACTTAAATGGATTATATAACGACATAAAAGTGACTAAGCTTTTAGTTGGGGAAATACATACTATTAGAGAGGGTCCTTTTTCAGGGATTTCCGGAACTGTAGTTGAAACAGATAATACAAAAGTTAAATTAGAGCTAGCATCCTTAGGAATGAGTATAATCCTAAAAAAACAGGCAGCTTAAGACTAACTTTTTTAAAATACTATTGGAAATTTAACTTTGTCTCTATGGGACAGATGCGGCGGAGCCGTACCAAAAAACAAAATTTTACATGCTAGGTGAACTTATTACTTCTAAAACTCGCTTAAGACTTCTTATTAAATTTTTTATCTCACAGGCCAATAGAGGATATTTAAATGGTTTAGCGACTGAAATGGGCGAGTCAACTAACGCTATCCGCAAAGAGCTTAATCACTTACAAGGAGCTGGTTATCTTGAAAAAATAAAAGTTGATAATAAAGTAGAGTATAAGGCCAATATTAATCATCCACTTTTTGGGGTAATGCAAAAGGTAGTTTTTAAACACTTAGGATTAGAAGATGTGGTTGAGACTGTACTTAATCGAATGGGAGATGTTGATCAAATCATTCTTGTTGGAGAATATGCAAAAGGGAATGATTCTGGTCTTATTGAAGTATTTTTAATTGGCCAAGGGCTAAACATGGAATATATTGCTCAACTAGAAGACAAAATTGAAAATTTGATTGGTCGAAAAGTAAGTTTTTATCTGGCATCTAAATTTTTAGCTGATAGAGAGCATATTGTACTATTTAATTCAAAAGGTAAATGATATTATTAGAAAGTGAAAAGGGTCAATGGTGTCGGTTTTTGTATTGCATGATGAGCCGAATTATAAATTGAAAAGTATAGAGAGTTAGATCCACGGGAACACTCTCATATCATTTCCATAGTAAACCTATTGAAGCATTGATTATAGTCGAAGGGATTGGATTAATTACATTGGATGGAGAAGATGATATTGTTTGTCTTGAGGATAATTATAATAGAGCATAAGTGAAGATAAAATCTATAATTGTATCTGGATATTTTAACCCTTTGCATAAAGGACATTTAGAGCTTTTTGAAAAAGCAAAGGATAAAGGCGATGAGCTATGGGTTATTGTAAATAACGATCTTCAAAGGAAATTAAAGGGGAGTAAAGAATTTATGTGCCAGGAGGAACGGTATACAATTGTAAGGGCTATAGGAATTGTGGACAGAGTATTTATCTCTATTGATAAAGACAAAACTCAGTGTGCCACTCTTGCTCATTTAAGTGAGAAATATGGTAATGAATTCAAACTCAATTTTGCTAACGGTGGAGACCAAAATAATGATATTATTTCAGAGGCAACTGTTTGCAATCAACTAGGGATTGAATTAATCCATGGATTAGGAGATAAGATTCAATCTTCTTCATGGCTTTTAAATAAACAAAGTGGAAATTAAAAACATTTGCTGTATAGGAGCGGGATATGTCGGTGGGCCAACTATGGCTGTTATTGCTCTTAAATGCCCACAGATTAATGTCACAGTTGTAGATTCTAATTCAGAAAAAATTAATGCTTGGAATGGATCACTTGACAAACTACCTGTATTCGAACCAGGTCTTTCAGAAATTATCAAAGAGGTAAGAGGGAAAAATTTATTTTTTTCTAATGATATTTCTATGTCAATCGATAAAGCTGATATGATATTTATGGCGGTTAATACGCCTACCAAAACCAAAGGAGAGGGAGCGGGTCTGGCAGCCGATTTAGTTTATGTTGAAGCCTGTGCAAAGGATATAGCCAAGTATTCAAATTCAGATAAAATTGTCGTTGAAAAATCAACTCTTCCAGTTAGAACAGCAGAAAAAATAAAAGAAATTCTTGATCAAAATAATAAAGAAATTCATTTTGAAGTTCTATCTAACCCTGAATTTTTAGCTGAAGGAACTGCAATTAAAGATCTTTTTAAATCAGATCGTATTCTTGTTGGGGGAGAAAATACTGATACTGGACAAAAAGCAATTAACGCATTAGTAAATATTTATCTAAATTGGATACCAAAGGAAAAAATATTAACAACAAATATATGGTCATCAGAACTAAGTAAGCTTGCATCTAATGCTATGCTTGCTCAAAGAATTTCCTCAATTAATAGTTTCTCTTCTTTATGCGAAAAAACCGGAGCTGAAATTAATGAACTTTCATTAGCTATAGGAATGGATCACAGAATTGGGCCTAAATTTCTAAAAGCATCAGTTGGCTTTGGAGGTAGTTGTTTCCAAAAGGATATTTTGAATTTGGTGTATTTATGTCGCTATTATGGTTTAAACGAAGTAGCAGAATATTGGCATCAGGTGGTAAAAATGAATGATTTTCAAAAAACTCGCTTTGCACAAAAGATTATAGATACTTTTGGGGGGAATTTAGAAGGAAAAACCATAACTATTCTAGGATGGGCGTTTAAACCTAATACCAATGATAGTAGAGAAAGCCCAGCTATTTATGTAGGGTTTAAATTATTAATTGCGGGGGCATCATTAAAAATATTTGATCCATTAGTCAAAAAAAATAGAATAATCAATGATTTAGAAAATTTAATAGCTAATTATATCGGTCTTAAGCCCTCAGAGATAATTAATAGAGTTAATATTTGTTTAAATTTAGACTCAGCTATTAATGATACAGATGCCATATCAGTTATTACTGAATGGGATGAATTCAAAACGATAAATTCAAAATTAATTGGTAAAACAACACCTATATTTCTAGTATGATCTATTCAAAAAAGAAATATTTCACAATGAAGGTTCAAATTATTAGCTTTTTATTTTAAAATTAAAAAATTAAAAGTGGAAAATTGGCCAAGTGATTATAAGGCATTAGAGAATAAAAATTTTTTTAGTTTCAATGATTTTTCGCTAATACCAATTAGATATGAGGATAGGTATCAAATAATGGAATGGCGAAACGAGCAGATCTATCACCTAAGACAAGAAAAAGTTCTTTCAAAACAGAATCAGGACAATTATTTTAAAAAAATAGTTTTCCCTCTTTTTAATGAAAAATATCCAAAACAAATTTTATTTAGTTTTTTAAAATCAAAAAAACTTGTAGGATATGGAGGATTAGTTCATATAAATCGACAATTGAAAAGAGCAGAGATCTCATTTGTAATTAATACCAGCTTGGAAAAAAAGTATTTTTTTGAATATTGGGATACTTTTTTAAAATTAATTGAGCAAATCGCTTTAAATCTATTAGATATTAAAAACATATTTACGTACGCATTCGATTTGAGACCAGAACTTTATGAAGTTTTAAATGCCAACAATTTTGTTTTTGTAAGAGATGAGAAATATATTAAGAGTGGACAAATTATTGATGTAAAGATACACAACAAAAAAATTAGAAATGAGTAATGTAACAAACCTTATTTTAAGTTCTAATCCCATATATAAAAATATCTTAGACCCATTAAATAAAAAAACAAGTTGTAATTGGGAGTATATCGATAATAAAAAGAAATTCTCTAATGAATATTTGAACTTTCGGGGAATTAAAAAAATATTTATTCCACATTGGTCTTTTGTAATACCAAAAAATATTCATAAAAACTACGAATGCATATTATTCCATATGACAGATCTTCCGTATGGAAGAGGTGGAAGCCCTTTACAAAATTTAATTAAAAGAGGATACCATGACACCAAAATATCTGCTATTAGAGTAAATGAACAAATTGATTCGGGACCAATTTATTTAAAAAAAAAACTGAGTCTTGAGGGTACGGCAGGAGAAATATTTAACCGATCTTCGTTGATTATTGAAAAAATGATTATTGAAATTTTAAACAAAAATCCTGATCCTAAGCCACAAATTGGAACCCCAACTTATTTCACAAGAAGAACACCAGCTCAAAGTAATATTAGCGGAATATCTTCATTAGAAGATTTTTATGATCAAATTCGAATGTTAGATTTTGAGGGTTATCCTAAGGCATTTTTAGAATTTGAGAATTTCAAAATAGAATTAAATAATGCAACTTTTAAAGACAAAAAAAACTTAATAGCAAATGTTAGAATATTTAAGAAATAATCGAATAATGGTTGTAGTTGCTCATCCAGATGATGAAATATTAGGAGTTGGTGGCACAATAAATTTACTAGTCAAATTAGGAGCTTCAGTCAAGGTATTAATTCTTGGTGAAGGGCTAACAGGTAGATCTCAAATAAGAGATTTAAAACAATATTCTCAAAAACTAAAAACTCATAAGAAAGATATACTTGCAGCAAAAAAATGTTTAGGGTATCAGGAGTTATCTACTTATGATCTACCAGATAATCGTTTTGATACTGTTCCTCTTCTAGACATAATTAAAATAATAGAAAAAGAGAAAGAGAAATTTAAACCAGAGGTAATCTTTACTCATCATATGGGAGATGTTAACATTGATCATCAAAAAACATTTGATGCTGTTTTAACTGCAGTAAGACCCATTAAAGACGAAAGTGTAAAAACACTTGTTAGTTTTGAAACATTATCGGGTACGGAGTGGATTTCCTCTGCAGATCCTAGAAAGTTTTCACCCAATTTTTTTGTTAGTCTTCATAATGACGAATTGGAACAAAAAGTAGCTGCGATGAGCTGCTACCGTTTTGAAAAAAGAAGTTTTCCACATCCACGATCTCAAGAAAGCCTAAGGAATAGAGCAAAAATGTGGGGAATTACTGTTGGGAAAGAATATGTTGAATCCTTTCAAATAATAAGGACCATTCACTAATCATGAAATTTAATTTTAAAAAAGTTTTTGTTGTAGCCGAATTATCTGCAAATCATGGAGGGAAAATAGAAATTGCAATTGATTCTATTAAAGCAGCAAAAAGAGCTGGTGCAGATGCTGTTAAATTACAAACGTATACTCCAAATACAATGACTATAAACTCAAATAAATCTGATTTTATTGTAAGTGGAGGCAGTATATGGGACGGTCAAACTTTTTTTGATTTATATAAACTAGCTTATACTCCTTGGGAGTGGCATAAGAAACTCTTTGAGGTAGCAAAAAAAGAAGGATTGGAATGTTTCTCTACTCCTTTTGATAAAACAGCAGTAGATTTTCTAGAAGAACTGAATAACCCCATCTATAAAATTGCATCATTTGAAATAACTGATATTCCTTTAATTGAATATGTTGCATCCAAGGGGAAACCAATAATATTATCAACAGGTATAGCTAAGTATGAAGATATTGAATTAGCTATAGAGACTATTAGAAATCAAGGTAATAATCAAATTGCATTATTAAAGTGTACATCGAGTTATCCTGCACCCTTGAATGAAGCTAATCTGACGATGATTAGTGATTTCAAAGAAAAATTTAATGTTATTATTGGCCTATCTGACCACACAATGGGTAATGTTGCAGCTACAGTTGCAACAGCACTAGGAGCAAGAATTATTGAAAAGCATTTTATAATTGATAAATCTATAGGAGGCCCTGACGCTTCCTTTTCCCTAGATACCGAAGAATTCTCAAAAATGGTTAAAGCAGTCAGAGAGGCAGAATTATCAATTGGAGAAGTTGATTACAATCTAACTCAAAAACAAAAATCAGGAAAAATGTTTTCAAGATCCTTATATATAGTTAAAGACGTTAGAATAGGAGACACGATTACAGAAGAGAATATTAGATCTATAAGGCCTGGATTTGGTGGGCATCCAAAGTATTTGAAAAAACTAATAGGTGAAAAATTTAAAAACAATTTTTTCAAAGGGGAAAGATTTACGCAAGAAGAAATTAGAAAATATTTAAAATGAAAAACCTATCTGGCAGTGAAGATTTTATAAAGAGTTAATAGATGAAATGTTAAATAAAAAGATTTAAATTTTATTGTCAAATCCAAAAAAATAAATGAAAATATTAGGAATTGCAAATGATGAAACATCAAGCGCTTGCTTGGTGATAGACAACAAAGTTATATCCGCTGCTAGTGAAGAAAGATTTTCTAGAATTAAGATGGACAACACCTTTCCATATAAATCTATTGATTACGTTCTTAGAAACTCTAACCTTGATCTAGCAGACATCGACTATATTGGATACGGGTGGAAAAAAGGATTTGAGGCGGAAAAACATTTATTGATGTATGCTAATCGAATTATTTTTGAAGCTTTAAATAATCCTGATGGGATTGATGTTTTGAGAGAAAGGATGAAATTAGAAATTCAACAGGATGAAATAAGCCGAAAAGATTTTGATAGTTGGATAACAGAAAACTCATTAAATAGTAGAGTTATTTATTTTAATCATCATGAGTGCCATTCAATAAGTGCATTTGCATGCTCACCATTTGATGAAGCTTTAGTTATAACAAGTGATGCAAGAGGTGATTTCGAGTCTATGCAAATTGGGTATTTTAATTCTAACAATAAATATGAAGTCTTGTATAGATGCCCAACCTTTGACAGCCTTGGGTTTTTCTATGGAAGAATTACGGGCTTATTGGGATACACTCCAGCCAAACACGAAGGTAAAATTACTGGCCTTGCTGCACATGGTGATCCGAATAAATACTTAAGTATAATGGAAAAGATGATTTCCTTTGAGGATGGGAAAATAATTGGCCATATAGGTGATTGGTATCGGCCATTCTTTTCTAATTATTCTAAAACTTTGAAAAAATTTATTTCAACATCAAAACCAGAGGATGTTGCTGCAGCAGCACAACTTCATTTGGAAAGCCTTATTTGTAAATTGGTCAAGCATTATCTTAAAATTAAACCTTCAAAATATGTATGTATGGCAGGAGGCGTATTTGGAAATGTAAGGGTCAATCAAGTAATAAAGGAGATTAAAGGGATTAAAAATGTCTTCATTCAACCTCATATGGGAGATGGAGGTCTGGCTTTAGGCGCAGCGATTGGAGTTCCATTTTTATGTCATCAGCAAAAATCCTTTTTACCAAATATGTATTTGGGACCAGAATTTAGCAATGTCGAAATACTCAATGAAATAGAAAAACATAAAGAATTACATTTTGAGTATCAGACTGACTTACCATTTCATATTGTAAAAGAAATCAATAAAAATAAAGTTATTGGACTGTTTCAAGGAAGAATGGAATTTGGTCCACGAGCTCTATGCAATAGAAGTATAATTTATCATTCTTTTGACGTGGAAATTAATACTTCTTTAAATAAAAGATTACAAAGAACAGAGTTTATGCCTTTTGCTCCAGCGACTGCTGAAGAATTAGCGTCAGCATGCTATACTAACTGGAAACCTGATCATTTAGCAAGCAGATATATGACAGTCACTTATAATTGTACTAAAGAGATGGTAAAAAATAGTCCAGCTGTTGTTCATGTTGACCATACTGCAAGACCTCAAATAATTAATGCTTATGATAATCCATTAATGCATCAAATTTTACTGCTTTGGCACAAAAATTCAGGCGGAATGTCTTTAATAAACACCTCCTTTAATAAACACGAAGAACCAATAGTTTGCTCACCTAAAGATGCAATTGATGCTTTAGTTCAAGATCAAGTTGACGTTCTTGTCATAGGTAATTATTTTGTTTATAAATCATAAAGAGTAAAAAATATTATTCTAAAAACTCAGAGTAATATCAAAAAAAACAATTAACAGATTTGGAAAAAATTATAAAAGTTTTAATAATTGGACTTGGGAATATAGCCTACAAGTATGATGCTAATCTGCCAAATAATTACATACTTACGCATTTAAGGGCTTTTGAGCAGCACTCAAATTTCAGTGTGGTTGGCGTCATAGATAAAAGTAAGAAAGCAATCAAAAAGTTCACTGATAATTTTAATTATAAAGCATTTTGTTCAATTAGAGATGCTTCAAAAATTTTAAAACCTGAATTAATTGTTGTTTCATCACCTCCAAATACTCATCTTAAAGTCGTTGAGGAAATTTTTACTTTTTGTAGTCCTAAATACTTGGTTTGCGAAAAACCGCTGGCTGATGATTTAAAAAAATCAAAAAAAATAATTCAAATATGTAAAAAAAATAAATGCATTTTATTTATCAATTTTCAAAGAAATTCCTCAATAACAAGTAATCTAATAAAAACTAAAATTTCGAATAATGAATTTCTCCCTCCATACAGAGTTGTAATGTGGTATTCCAGAGGGTTTGAAAATACAGCATCCCATTTCATTACCCTTTTCAATTCATTTTTTGGAAAATCTTTAAATTCAAAAATTATAGATTCAAAAAATTCAGAATTATACTTCAAGATAGATTATAAAAATTGTGAAGCTTTTTTCATACCAGTTGTAAGCGATTTTTTTTACAACTCATTCGAATTAATTTGCAAAAACGGTAAGTTAATCTATGAAAATGGAGGAGAAACATCAAGCTGGTTCCCCATAGATGATTCAAAAAAGTCTTATTCAGAATACAACATATTATCAAAAGTAGGGGAGCCTATAAAATCGGACTTTTATCATAGTCAATATAGTTTTGTAGAAAATATATGGAAATTTATTCAAGGCGAAAAACATTCAATTTGTATGTCTGAAAACGTCACCGATACATTAGAAATAATTAATTATTTAAAAATTAAAAAAAATGAAATCAGATAAGCTAGCAATATTTGGTGGGCCTAAAACAATTACTAAAAAATTTAAAAAATATAATTCCATAGGAGTTGAAGAACAAAAATCTGTTAAGAAAGTTCTTGAAAATGGAGTACTATCCAATTATCTAGCTAAATGGGGTGACAATTTTTTAGGTGGGACAATGGTCAAAAAACTTGAAGAACATTGGAAAAATAAATTTCAAGTAAATCATGCAATAACAGTTAATTCTTGGACTTCAGGATTAATTTGTGCTGTAGGAGCAATTGATATTGAACCAGGCGATGAGATAATTGTTACTCCTTGGACAATGAGTGCATCTGCAATGGCAATATTACACTGGAATGCTATACCCGTTTTTGCAGATATTGATCCGATAACATTTTGTATTGATCCAATTTCAATAGAAAAAAATATTAGTCCCTATACAAAAGCAATAATGGCTGTAGATATTGGAGGACAGTCAGCTGATATGGATGCGATTGTAAAAATTGCCAATAAAAACAATCTAAAAATTATTAGTGATACAGCCCAATCTCCTGGAGCTAAATATAATGGCAGGTTTGCAGGGACAATAGCAGATATAGGAGGTTATAGTCTAAACTGTCACAAACATATTCATACGGGAGAGGGTGGTGTGCTTGTTACTAATAATGATGTTTTAGCTAACAAAATGAGATTAATAAGGAATCATGCTGAGGCAGTTGTAGGGGATATGAAATTTCATGACTTAACAAATATGATAGGGCATAATTTTAGACTTGGAGAAATTGAATGTGCAATTGGAATTGAACAACTCAAAAAATTAGATAGTTTAATAATATCAAGACAATTGATTGCTAAAAAGTTATATGAGGGTCTTGGGAATTTAGATGGATTAATTTTACCCGAAATAAGAAAAAACTGTACACATGTTTATTATATGTTTTTTATGAAATTAGATTTAAATTTATTAAAAGGAGCAAAAAGAGAAAATATATTCAATGCCCTGAAAGCAGAAGGAGTAGAAGGATTATCACTAAAATATTTAAACATTCATTTACTACCAATATTTCAACGAAAGCAAGCATATGGGACTAAAGGCTTTCCTTGGAATTCAGAGTTCACAAAAAGAGATATTAATTATAATAAAGGGATTTGCCCTGTTTCAGAATCACTGGAAGATAAAAATTACTTAGGTTTTCAAATGTGTTTGTTCGAAATGGATGAAATTGAAGTTGATTTGATGATTAGCTCTTTTCAAAAAGTTTGGAAAAATCTAGAGCACCTAAATTAACACTTATGAAATATTGTAAAAAGTGCTTACAAACAGACACAAGACCTGGAACCAAATTTAATTCTGACGGTATCTGTCCAGCATGTGAGTATTATTTTAATATTCACTTAAAAGCAGACTTTGAAGAAAGATTTGAAATACTAGAGAATAAATTAAAAACGCATAAAAAAAATGATCAATATTTTGATTGTATTGTAGGAGTTAGCGGAGGGAAAGACAGTACAAGACAAGCACTTTGGATTAGAGATAAGTTAGGATTTAACCCATTATTGGTATGTATGATGTATCCACCAGAGCAGATTACAAAAAGGGGGACTGAAAATATCTCTAATCTAATTAACCTAGGATTCAATACTATAACAATTGGTTTAAAACCTGTTACTTGGAAAAAATCAATTAAAAATGGATTTTTAAAATATTTAAATTGGGCAAAAGGAACTGAACTTGCTCTTTACAGTTCAGTACCAAAAATTGCAATACAGTATGGTATTAAATTAATTTTATGGGGAGAAAATCCAGCCCTTCAACTTGGGGATTTAAATACAGCTGGTAAAACAGGTTATGATGGGAATAATTTAAGAGAAATGAATACCCTGCAGGGCGGTAATATAGATTGGTTGATAGAAGATGGGTTTGAAAAATCAGATGTTTTTCCATACTCTTATCCTTCATCAAAAGAATTTGAAGACGCTGGAATTGAAATAATTTATTTAGGCTGGTTTTGGAAAGACTGGTCACTTATTAATAATGGTACATTTTCAGCCTCCTATGGACTTCAACTGAGAGAAGATTCATATAAAAACACTGGTGATCTTTGGGATTGTACCGCATTGGACGAAGATTGGGTGATATTAAATCAAATGATTAAATATTATAAATATGGATTTGGAAGAGTCAATGATTATTGTAACGAAGGAATAAGATTTGGGACTATGACAAGAGAGGAGGGAGTAAATCTTATAGAGAAGTATGAGGGACAAATATCAGATAATTACATAAAAGATTTTTGTGAATATATAGATATACCATTATCCTTATTTTGGGAAAAAGTTAAGAGTGTAATGAACCATGAGTTATTTTATATAGACGATAAAGGAAAAATAAAAAGAAAATTTGAAGTAGGTAAAGGAATATGATATATGTTACAATTGTTGATTATGATCTAGGAAATCAAGATTCATTGTATTATTCATTAAAAGCCTTAGGCTTTAAAGTCAAAATAAGCAAGGATATTGAGATACTATCAAAATCAGATGTATTGATCCTGCCAGGTGTTGGTTCATTTCCTGAAGCGATTAAGCGATTAAAAGAAAATAATTTATCAGAATTTTTAATTGAATGGTCATCTAAAAACAAACCTATCATAGGAATCTGTCTCGGCATGCAATTGTTATGTATTAAATCTTATGAATACCAAGAGTCTAGAGGCTTAGGAATAATAAATGGAGAAATTATCGCATTAAATAATACCAGACCCCATATTGGATGGAATAATGTTTTTCAAGTTCAGGAATCAGATTTCTTATATTCAAAGATGAATGATTTTTATTTTAATCATTCATTTAAGTTTAAAGGGAACAAAAAACTCATCATTGGCAATTCAACTTTTAATGATGAAAATATTCCTGCTATAATAAAGAAGAATAATGTTGTAGGGGTCCAATTTCATCCCGAAAAAAGTCAAAAGGCAGGGAAAAAGTTATTGTCACTTATAATAAAAAAATTAGTAGATGGCTAAAAAAAGATTAATTGGAGTTGTAACTATTCGAAATGGACTTGCTGTTCAATCGTTTTCATTCAATTCTTATTTACCACTAGGGAATCCTTTATGTATAATTCAAAATCTTGATAGGTGGGGTGTAGATGAGATATTAATTCAAGTGATAGATAGATCTTTAAATCAATTAGGACCAGACTTTGATTTATTAAATAAGCTTTGGAGAATTCGGATTTCTACTCCTTTAATTTATTGTGGAGGAATTCGGGATGTAAATGATGCAATCAATGTAATTAAACATGGCTCCGATAGGATAGTTTTAGACCATTTATTAAGGAATTCAAATAGTGAACTTATAAGTATTTCACAAGCACTTGGCTCACAAGCACTCATTGCATCGTTACCAATAGTTAAGGATGGGAATAAATTACTTTTGTACAATTATGAATCTAAAATAAGCCAAGAATTAGGAAAAGATATTTTAGAAATAATATCTAACAAGGATATAATTTCAGAAGTTTTATTAATTAACAAAGAAACTGAAGGTTTGCCAAATTCATTTGATATTGATTTAATTTCTATTTTTCCAGATATTGATACATCACTAATAGCTTTTGGCGGGATAAGTGAGGTAAATCAAATACAAGATCTGTTTTCTAAAAAACAAGTTTCTGCAGTGGGGATTGGAAATTTTTTAAATTATAGAGAACATTCGGTTCAATTATTAAAAGAATCAATAAAACCTGACTACTTAAGACCTCCAATTTATTCTTCAACTATTTAATTTATGAGTTTAAAATTTTGTAAAAGATGCCTTTATTCTTCAGATCATCCCTTAGGAATAGTCTTTAATGATGACGGAATTTGTTCTGGATGCAAAATACATGAGGAAAAAGATTTTTTAGATTGGGATCAAAGGGTTAAAAAATTAGAAAGAATTGTTTCTAATTATCGTAATCGAAAAAGTGAAAATTATGATTGTATTGTTCCAGTAACAGGGGCAAATGATTCATATTATATAGTTCATGTCGTCAAAAATATTTTAGGACTTAATCCACTCTTAGTTTCGTATAACAAATATTATAATACTCCAATAGGCATAAAAAATCTTGCGAATTTAAGAATTCAATTTAACTGCGATATAATTTACCAAAATGTAAATCCAATATCAGTAAAAAAAATCACTAGGAAATCATTAAGAGAATTTGGAAATATATATTGGCCAATTTTAGCAGGGCAAACAGTTTTTCCAGTCCAAACGGCAGTTCGATTAAAAATTCCTTTGATAATATGGGGAGCTCATCAAGGGCTTGAACAAGTAGGAATGTTTTCCCATTTAAACGAGGTAGAAATGACAAGGAGATATAGAAAAGATCATGATTTATTCAATCATGAAGCTAATGATCTTATTTCACCCCATGATGAATTAGTAAGAAGAGATTTATTTCAATATCAATATCCTACAGATAGTGATTTAAGACAAAATCATGTTAGGGGAATTTATTTAGGTAACTATATAAGGTGGGACCCAAAAGAACAACATGAAAAAATGATATCAAAATATGGTTACTCAACAGCTTCATTTTCCAGAACATTTGACACCTATGATTTTGTAGATTGCTATAATTACATGAATCTTCACGATTTATTAAAGCTATATAAACATGGGTATTCAAAAGTAACTGATCATGCAAGCCGGGAAATAAGATTTGGGAGAATAACTCGTGACCAAGGCCTAGAATTAGTTAGAAAACATGAATTAATAGAGCCTGAATATTTAAATTTATTTACTGATTGGTTGGGAATAAATAAAAAAGGGTTAATTCATATAATGGATCAATTTAGAAATGATAAATTTTGGAATAAAATAAGCCATAGAAAATGGGAATTTAATGGATTAAGTAAATTAATCGATTCTAAACAAATTGGCACAAAAAAGAAGATTAAATTTTCTGTTAACAGCAAATTGAAGTATAATGAAAAAACGGATAATTATATCACAGTTGGAAAAGGATGGCCTTAAATCTAAAAAGAATTATTAAAAGTCGGATGGTTCAGTAAACTAAATTTAAAAAGTGAGCAAAAAAAAAATTGAAACTATTGCAATAATTACTGCCAGAGGAGGCAGTAAGAGGATTTATAAAAAAAATGTTAAATTATTTTTGGGGGAACCCATAATTTCCTATTCCATTAAAACAGCAAAGAAGTGCGCTTTTTTTGATGAAATTATGGTTTCTACTGACGATAATGAAATTGCTAAAATTGCTAAAAAAGAGGGAGCTAGAATTCCCTTTATGAGATCAAAAAAAAATTCTTCAGATTTTTCCACAACTTCAGATGTCATTGAAGAGGTATTAATTGAATATAAAAAAAGGGGAGTAAATCCTAAGTACGTATGTTGCATATATCCAACTTCTCCTTTAATGGATCCTAAGACATTGGCTAGAGCATATAATTTAATAAGTTCATCGAATGCAAAATCTGTAGTCCCCGTTGTTAAATTTTCTTTTCCAATTCAAAGATCATTTGTATTGGAGAATAATATGTTAAAAATGAGGTGGCCAGAAAACACAAATACTAGAAGCCAGGATCTAATAGACCATTATCACGATGTTGGGCAATTTTACTTTCTTAATGTTAAAAGTTATTTGAAAGATCCTGTAATTTTTTCAGATCTAACATATCCGATTGAATTGTCACCTATGTTTGCTCAGGATATTGATAATCTTCATGATTGGGAGGTTGCGGAGTTCAAATATAAATTTTTAAAAGAGGCTGAAAATCGAAATGATGAATTTTAAGTTAATTCTGTTAACGATATCTGAACTTAAAAAGGAATAGTTTATCAATACTTGCAAAGTGATCGTAAATCACAAAGAATTTTAAAACTTGTAAGTCAAAAAAATATTATCCAGATCCCATAAAAATAGTAAAAGGGAGACTAGTTAAATAGCGTTAATTTGGGAATATCACTCTCTAAATAAGTTGTCATTTTCCCATTTATTTTTATAATAAAATCTAATTTTTATTCCCAATTAGGCCTCGCAGATTAAATTTTAAATAATATTCATAAATGTATATTCAAACAAATGTAATTTTTCTTTACGCAGATTCTTTAAGAAGAGATTTTTCAACATGTTATATAATAAAAAATAAATTAGATGAAAAAGG
>Ga0315315_10002874_pt1 | contig 15743 bp, 15 predicted proteins | sample M140m3416metaG_FD_203699 | JGI IMG/M metagenome (GOLD analysis project Ga0315315, IMG submission 203699) | Ammonia-oxidizing marine archaeal communities from Monterey Bay, California, United States - M1 40m 3416 | ecosystem: Environmental > Aquatic > Marine > Intertidal zone | place: USA...
CCGGAGCATAAAGGCAGCAGCCACGCGCTCCGAGGCCTCCGCCTTCAATCTCGCCTCGGCCCGTTCGATGGCCTCGAGACCATCCGCTCTTGTGGGACCTGCCATGCCAAGGACAAGCTGTCTGCCGAGGGTCTCGAGCGGATCTGCATCCTTGTTTATCTCACCTTCAGATCTCCATCCGACACGCTCATCAACTTCAAACAGCAGCGGAACCTCTCCCTCAGTCTCGCTGGGAACCCAGGCACCTGCGCTGTTGAACACCACACGTCTCATGACCAGATCCGCAGGGATACCCGTCTCATGGACGACCTGCCCGCCGGACAATTTATACTCAGCAACGGTGAGCTTGAGTCGAACGCGGTCACGCCCTCCACGCAGCGTGTACAGCTTCTGAACCGTCCCTTTGCCGTATGACGTTCTTCCGATCACCACAGCGCGTCCCAGCACAGCGAGAGCGCCCGCCACGATTTCAGAGGCTGAGGCTGACTTGTGGTTCTGGAGAACAACGAGTGGCACTGCCGGCTCTTCGACAGGCAGTGAGGGCCGATGGGCAGTGAGAGAACGAACGAGGTTGGGGACAACCGCACCGTTACGCCCATCTGTCCTGACAATCTCACCGGCGCTCACAAAGAGGTCTACGGTCTCGGCTGACTGAATCAACGAACCACCGGTATTAGAGCGCAGGTCCAGCAGCAGGCCTCTATACGGCTCGCCCATTCTCGCGCGCTCGTCAAAGGACGCAAGCGCCTCGCGGGTCAGACGAGATGTGTGCTCAGAGAAGTGCTCAATACGAATCACTCCGACGCCATCGTCAGACATCTCCCACGAGACATTCGGAATGCTCACCTCGTCCCGAGTGAAGACCAGATCAATCTCCGTGTCGCTGCCATCCGGCATCCTACGGGTGACCGATAGCACCACCTCCGACCCCTTCGGTCCACGAATTCGATCCACAGCCTGCTGCAGACTCATCCCAAGTGTCGCCACGCCGTCAACTCGGTGAATGGCATCCTCTTTCTGAAGCCCACCCCTATCGGCTGGGGTGCCATCAAAGACGACGTCCGCCCACAGCACACCGTCTTCCATGCGGAGCTTAGCGCCGATACCGGTCAGCTTACCCTTGATGCGCTCATCAAAGCGATCAAGTCGCTTGCGGGCCATCACGACACTGTGTCGATCGAGGGTACGCATCATGCCCTGCAAGAGCTCTGCAGGCAGATCAATGTCTGCTGGCACATCGGTCTCAAAACTCAAGATTGCCGTCTCGAGCGCACCGAGCGCCCCAACGAGCTGTGTCAGTCCATCGATCTCTGGAGCGTGCTCAAAGAGAACCTCGGCGGACTCTCCCCTGCTGGCATCAGTCAGCACAACACCATGCTCATCGCCGTTGACGATGAGCCATGGAATCTCTGCCTCTGCCTCTTCAGCCGCAGCCAAGAATGCTTTTCCTTGATTCACTTCGTCAAAGCGAAGGTACCGATCCTCGATGAGGCTCGCCGCGCGCTTGAACATCGGATCAGGCTCTGCAGCACTCGCAGCAGCCAAGAATATGAGGAGACAAGTCAACATGAGCTACAGTCTGACACCCTCAGCCGATCACCGCCACGCTATGACGGGTTAATCAGCGCCGATGAACAGCGAACACCTCCGAGATCTGCTTCAAGGTGTCCAGTCAGGCGACTTGGACATCGAGACTGCGCTTTCAAAGCTGAGCTCAGCAGCGACTGCTTCCCTTGACGTGGCAGAGGTCGACACTGGGCGGCTCGCGCGTACAGGGCACCCCGAGGTTGTCTTCGGGCAAGGCAAAGAAGCCCCCGACATGGTCGAGATCCTGAACGCACTGCACACCGCTGGACAGCCCGGACTGATCACTCGACTCACGGACGACAAGGCCGCTCACATCATGAGCGCCCTTCCTCAGTCCATCTGGCATCGCCGAGCCCGTGTGCTTCACCTCCCGGGCCCAGGCGCTGCACACGAGCCCAAGCTTAGGGGCGAGATCACCATCGTCTGTGCTGGAACATCTGACCTTCCTGTCGCAGAGGAGGCCGCTGTGGTCGCCGAGGCCTTTGGCCACACGGTGAATCGAATCTGGGACGTGGGTGTGGCTGGACTCCAACGAATCTTGAATCATCAGGAGACACTACAGCGTTCGAGCGTCATCATCGTGGTCGCAGGAATGGAGGGCGCACTGGCCTCTGTCGTCACTGGCCTGGTGGCCTGCCCCGTCGTCGCGGTCCCGACATCAGTCGGCTACGGCGCGAGCTTCCATGGACTCGCAGCACTGCTCGGCATGCTCAATGCCTGCGCAACAGGTGTCGCAGTCGTCAACATCGACAACGGCTTTGGTGCCGCAATGATGGCCGTGCGCATCAATGAGGACAGAACATGAGTCGCCTCTTGCACATCGATCCTGTCGGCGGCATTGCTGGTGACATGCTGTGTGCAGCACTGATCGACTTGGGTGCCGACCTCGACACCATCCAGTCCACACTGGACTCACTCGGCGTACCCGAGATTCAAGTCTCATCTGATCACGTTCAACGTGGCGCCTTTGCAGCGGTCCACTTCAAGGTTGAGTGCGAGACTGAGGACCATCCACACCGTACATGGGCCGACATTCAGGCACTGCTCGCCTCGGAGGCACTGAGTCCAGGGGCACGACGTCGGGCGCTGGCTATCTTTGGTGCAATCGCAGCAGCTGAGGCCAATGTACATGGAGTGGACATTGACGATGTTCACTTCCATGAAGTGGGCGCTTGGGACTCAATAGCCGACATTGTGGCCGTCTCGGTTGCTCTCGAGCAGCTGAATGTCACCACCATTACTGCCAACTCACCTCCGCTATCGTCCGGCACCATACAGACAAGCCACGGGCAGATGCCGCTGCCGGCACCAGCAACACTCAAGATGCTAGAGGGCTGGCCAGTCAGACCAGGCCCGCATGGCCGAGAGTGCACTACCCCTACTGGAGCTGGATTCTTGGCTGCACTCGCGACACCGGCCAGCCTCCCGGCGATGCGCCTCATCGCTACAGGCATCGGTGCCGGTACACGCAACCCAACAGACATGCCCAATGTTGTCAGAGCCACACTGGGTACCGCCCTCCACGATGCTGCACCATCTGCAGTGGTCGTGCTCGAGGCGCAGATGGATGACCTGACTGGTGAGCACTTACCCCCATTGATCGATGCACTGCTTCGTGCGGGTGCCCTCGATGCGTACGCCACCCCAGTGCTGATGAAGAAGGGGCGTTCAGGACTCTTGGTCACGGCACTCGCTACAGATGCTCTGGCTCCAGCGGTCACGGAGGCACTGCTTCGGCACGGATCTACCTTTGGTGTTCGGCAGTCTCAAGCCAGCCGGACTGTCCTGGAGCGATGGCACGACAGTGTCTCTACTCCCTGGGGTACCGTTCGCGTGAAGGTCGGTGCCCACAACGGTGAGATTCTGCATGCATCACCAGAATACGAAGATGTGGCGGCCTTGGCGCTTGAAGCCGGGCAACCTGTCCCAACAGTCCATGCGGCAGCCCTGCAGGCATGGCGCAACGCTCAGGAGACATAGACGATGTTTCGAATTTTCCTCACTGCACTTCTCTTTATCAGCACCGCACATGCCGAAGATGCCGGCGACATCATTGAGCGGGCACGCGATGTCCAGCGGGTGAACAACGGCATCCAGAAGATGCAGATGACACTGATCAGTCGAAGCGGAGCCCGACGAGAGCGCAGCTTTGAGATGCGCGTCCGCAAAGATGGTGAGGTCGTGAAGACCTATGTACGCTTCTCACAGCCGACAGATGTCGCAGGGACCCAGCTCATCGTGGTGGACAACCCTGGGCAGAGCGATGCGCAGCTGCTCTACCTGCCCGCACTCAAGCGCACCAACCGCATCGCCGGCAAGGCACGCAAGGGTTCATTTATGGGCAGTGACTTCTCCTACGAGGACCTGGAAGTGTCTGATGATCAGAGCGCAACCCACACTCTCGTCTCTAGCAACGATGACGTCTGGGTAATCGACACCAAGCCGGGTGATGACTCGAGCTACGGACGCATCCGGTCCCATGTCTCAAAGTCTGACTACCTGCCTCGGCGCGTGGAGTTCTTCGACACAAAAGACGCGCCCAAGAAGACTCTCGAGGTTCTCAAGACTGCAGAAGACAACGGCTCTCTTGTGCCGACTCACTCAATCATGAAGAACATCTCCCGCGGCACAGCGACCGAGATGACTGTCACTGAGTGGCGACTGAACGTACCCGCCAGCGAGATTCCCGACGAGACCTTCACCGTCGGCTTCCTGGAAAGAAACGGCTGAGATGCTCCTGACCCTCACAATGCTCACCACCGCGTTCGCGGCTGAGGCTCCAGAGGTCGGCGTGGTCATCGAGCCAATGGTCGCGGTGGACACTCAGTCTTCTGAGGATGCCGATGTCTGGGAGACCTGGACCTGGGTTCGAGCCCACGCCAAGCAGCGCCTGGACAACAGCCGGTGGTTCATCGCCGTCAACGCCGACCACAACATTCGGTCTGGCGAGGACCTCGAGGGTATCTGGACGATGTCCGTCGGCGAGAGCGGGTGGGCAGGAAAGATTGGCCCCACTCATCTACGGGCAGGTGTCCTCATTGAGCGCTGGGGCAAGCTCGACATGCTCTCATCGATCGACGTCCTGAACCCCAGAGACTTCCGAGCGGGCGCCCTGTCAACCATCGAGGCGGCCCGCGTTCCTGTCCCCATGGCTACTTGGCAAGCCGGCTCGAATAGTGTCCGCGCTGAGATCAGCTATGCACCCTTCCCGCAAGGCGACCGCATCCAGATGATCGGCAGCGACTGGTCCCTCATCAAGCCTGGCATGATGGAGAACTATGTCCATGGAATCAGTGACTGGGAGGGCGACACAACAGGCCTGCTCTCAGAGCCGCTGGACAACCTCTCCCGCGCACTCTATCAGCTCGATCCCAGCTCAAAACGGGCACTCGGCTCGGCCGCTTTTGAGTCGGGTAGACCAGAGGACTTCGGCACCCAAGGAAACATCGGTGCGCGACTCGAGCTGGAGGCTCAGGGTATTGATGCGGCATTTATGGGCGCCAACCTCCGCTCATCAATTCCCCGCACCCGCCTGGGACCGAGCTACCGAGACATACTGCAGAACAAGACTCTGCCTGGGTTGGACAAGATCAACACGCTCAGCGCCGAGTCGCCGCTAGAGACAAGCTGGCCGCGCACCTGGATGGCCGGCACAGAGCTATCTACAGTTCTCGGGCCCATCGGTGTCCGAGCCGAGGGCGCTTGGTGGTCAAACACTGTGGTGCAGCAGACCTGGCTAGATGCCACAACCAGTCCAACCATCGCCAGCGGCCTCGGTCTTGACTACGCTCACGGCAGTACAATTTTTATCGCTTTAGAGGGTCGCTGGAGTCACCTCCTCGAGCCAGTACAGCGGCCCCTCATGAACGCAGAGCATGTCGTCGAGGTGGGCACAACAGCGCGGTTTAGCTTTGCGGGTGACCGGATACAGATACTGGCAGCAGCCATCGCAAACTTGACCTTTGAGGAGTGGCTGGCCCGCCCAGAGATTCGCTGGGTGACATCTGACAGCCTCTCCCTCGGCCTGGGTGCCGTGCTGCTATACAGCGACACTGGCCCACCAGAGACGCTCGGTGAGGCGCTGTCATACACAGGCGGCCCAATCTCTATGACCAGCGATAATGACGCCGTCTTCTTCACCATGCGCTGGAGCCTCTAATGCTCTCTGTACTACTCATCGCCACGGCACTCGCTACTGGAATCCGCTTTGAAGAGGTGGCCTGTCCACATGGAGAAGGACCGGTACGGCATTACTTCAAGGTGAGCGCGAACACCCACGGCGGATACGACTCTGACTTGGCCACCTACTCTACCCGCGGCCAGTTCCGCGAGTATGCCGTGAGCACATGCCCCAGCAGCTACTTCAGCGCGCTGGGCTCAGACTTGGACATGATCATCCCAGCATCCAAGACGGTGTCTGTAGACGAGGCCATCGCGGCCTCGCGGGCCTCCTGGAGAGACCGTGACAATCCAGCGGTCTGGGAGCGCTATGACACCGCAGCCCGGATCTACCGTGTCCTTGACCGCGACCCACTCACAGTGGCGGAATTGTACCTGAACGCTGCGTGGACAGCCCGCGATGCAGCGGTAGGTGTCTACGTTGGTGGCCTTGAGGGGCCTGAAGCCGCACGTCAGATTCTCAATGTCGGAAATGAAGAGTTCAAGAAGAACCTGACCCCAGAAGCCATCAAGCTGCTCCGCTACAACCTGGCACGCGTGGCACACCGGGGAGGTTTTCCCGCTGAGCGCGACCGTCACCTCAGCGCGTTTCTCAAGCTCAACACACTCACACCTGATGAGCGTACAGCCGGACAGCGCATGCTCTCCATCACCCAGTCGGTGGAGCCTGGCCTGCTTGCTCATGCGGTCATCGCCCTCAAGGAGGGACTCGCCCGTCCAGGCGACCCTGTACGGCTGGCGCGGGCGCAGTACCAGCTTGCAGACCTCTACCGAAGACTCGGTCAGCCCGAGACAGCAGCAAAAGAATTTATGGCTGTAGAGCAACTCGCTGATGCACCAGACGAGCTTAAGCAGATGGCTCGATTCCTTATGAGCAAGCAGGCACTTGAGCCGAATAGCAACTGACACATTATGGGTGCACGATGCAGATCGGAATGCTCATCTCAAGTGCGAACGTGGTCAGACCCACCTGGACTACCGCACACCTGGCACATGCAGCGCTGCTCGCTGGTGACACGGTCCGTTTTATTGAGCCCGACAGCATGGAGGTCACCACCCATGGGCGCGTGATCACCCGCGCCTACATCCTCGACGCTCCCGAGCTCAGCCCGACTGAGCTGGCACAGAAGCTCTCCAGCAGACGGCTCATCCAGCGCTATGTCGATGTCGGAAGCCTCGACATTCTACTGATGCGAGCCAATCCGCTCACCCCGGCCGTGCTCAACTTGGCGTTGATGGCACAGGAGCGCGGCGTGAGGGTGGTCAACGATCCGACGGGGATCGCCCGAACACGCTCGAAGAGCTGGCTGGCTTCTCTCACAGATGTTCCCAGTCCCCCCACCCTGATCACCTCTGATCCACAATCAGCGCGGTCCTTCGCGGAGGGTCAGGCCAACGGTGTGGTCCTCAAGCCAGCGCTGGGATCGGGTGGCCGAGGTGTTCAGATGGTCAAGAACCCGAGAGACGTCTCGCGCGCGATGGCTGATGCCGCGCGGGCAGCAGCGGGTCCCGTCGTCGTCCAGGGCTACCTCACAGAGGCAGACGCTGGCGAGAAGCGCGTCTTCTGGGTCGATGGACAGATCGTGGGCGGCTATCTCAGAAAGCGAGCGCCTGGAGCCTTCCATCACAATCTCCAACGCGGTGGTCTACCCGAGCGCGTGGACATCACAGAGACCGATCGGGCCATCTGCAACGCCATCGCCCCCCACCTTCGTCGCAACGGAATCGTACTCGCAGGCCTCGACATTATTGGCGGCGCGTTAGTGGAGTGCAACACCCTCAACCCAGGGGGAATCCACTATGCAGAGTCTTTCCGGGAAACGGATGGGCCCTCCATTGCGGCGATAACCCTGCAGTTGATTACACGTACCTGGAACACCACAGAGGCCAGACACGCATGAGTCGCCGAACCGATAAAGATGACTACTCGTCCGCACTAGGGACACTCACCCGCAAGCAGGTCCAGGATGCCATTCGCCGGGGCAACTCCCTGGTGGGCGCGGATCTACGCGGCGTTGACCTGAACGGAATCAGCTTCGACAACGTTGACCTGTCTCGAGCAAAGCTCGCGGACTCCAACCTGACACGATGCTCGTTCAACGGTGCCAACCTCACCCATGCAAGCATGTGGCACGCGAACCTGAAGGATGCCTGCCTCGACAAGGCCACGCTGGAAGGAACAGACTTCGACTTCGCAAACCTCGACGGCTGCACGGTGAAGGGTGCCAGAGTGAAGAAGGCCATCTTCCCGCTCAACCGAATCTCGATGGATGAGATCGTCGATGCAGTCAAGACCGGTCAGCGTCTTCGGATGATCTCCAACGGTCACGATTAAAGGGCCCATGCCTGCATCTTCAAACCTGATCCGGCAGTTCCATTCGGGTGAGCCTGCAGCTTTTGGTCTACTCGTCAGTGAGCACCAGGATGATGTGTATACGCTCTGCTTGCGCGTGATTGGCGATGCCGAGCGTGCAGAGGCGGCCGCTGAGACTATCTTTCTCACTGCCCACCAGGCCATGCACAGGCTGGACCCCGAGACACAGCTGAAGCAGTGGATAACTCAGCTTGCAGTGTCCCATTTAGAGTCAAGTGACGAGAGCCTGGAGCCCGCAGACCAGATTGGGACCGATCAGTCAGCTACTGTAAATGCAATGCTCGGTGGGCTAGACATGCCCTTTCGGCTGGCTGTCATCCTGCGGGATGTGCTGGGTCTCTCCGAGGCTGAGGTCGCCACCATACTCGACCTCCCACTGGGTACTGCGAGGAGCCGCATCCACAGAGGTCGACTGACCATCTCTCGCAGCCTGGTTGGCTCTGTGGAGAGGGTGTAATGGACAGCTTCTTCGCGCGAAATCGTCTCAGCGCCTACCTGGACCACACGCTCCCGCGCTCAGAGGCTGAGGCCGTCGCTGAGGCTGTGGCCAGAGACATCTCACTGAGCGCTGACCTCCGGGCCATGAAGCGCGCACTGACCTTGCTCTCAGAGAGCGGGCAGGCCCCTGCGCCTACGGGCTTTCACGCACGGACGATGGCATCCGTAGCACAGCGCCCTGTACCCGGGAGTCAGGTCGCGTGGCTACAGCGGCGGCTTGCACGTGTCCCGACCGAGCTCATTGCGGTTGTGGGTGCTGCCATCATCATCATGGTGGCCCTGAACAGTAAAGACAGCACAGACGACGGTCTCGAGGTGCAAGATGCGCCAGCGGCTGCGGTCCAACCCATAAAGAATTCCGCCGCTGCGCCGGGCTCAAAGACAGCCAGCCCCGAGTCTGTTCCCGCTCTCAAGTCGACAGCACCTCCTGCTTCGAACGAGCCGAAGTCACGACCGGCAGCGAAACCACGGGGCGCAGACTCAGCCCCCATCGCCTACGATGCAGCCAACCCACTGGCTTACCGCATTCTTCATGGCGGGGATCAGGTCTTGTACGACATCGCGACCTTAGCGGATGAGACGGGTGGCAGGCTCGTCGATGTCCACGGGAAGCTTGTGAGCCCACACTCACTCAGCGAGGCCCGAAGCTTCAGCCAGCTGTACCTGATTACACACAGCGACCGAGCAGCGAATGCACATCAGCGGCTCATGGCCCGCAGCGGGATGGACCCCTACCCGCTCGACGGACCAAAGCCTCCGCTGGATGCGGGCGAGGTCGTCTTCTTGATTGAGGCCCAGCTGTGAGCAGCACTCAGCGGTCTCAGGCAGGCGGCATCGTCCCTGGGTTCGTGTAGCCCACCCAGCTATTGGCAATCCGATTGCCGCCGGGCGTGACAATGCCTGCACTCATGATGAGCTTGAAGGCTTCCTCACTGGTCATGTCGAGCTTGAGCAGGTCTTCTGCAGGTACCAACAGATAGAACCCGCTGGTTGGGTTTGGCGTGGTCGGCAGAAACACACTGATCAGGCGTGTGTTCTCGTCCTCGAGACGCAGAAACGGATCCTCATTGGTGACGAAAGCGAGGCAGTAGATACCTCGCCGTGGGTACTCCATGAGGACCACCTGCCGAAAGTGCTGCCCGCGATTGGTAAACAGAGTGTTCATCAGCTGCTTCAGGCCTTGGTAGACACCGGAGAGCAGCGGCACTCGGCTCAGCAGCTGCTCGAACCACGCCACGACCTTCTGGCCTGCGTAGTAGCGCATGGTGAGACCAGTCAGCAGCACCAAGATCAGCGCAAGAATGACACCGAGACCAGGGATTGGGTAGCCGAGGTAGGTCTCTGGGCGAACCACAGCCGGCAGCAGACGAATCAAGCCATCTGCAAAATCTACAAGACCAAAGAAGACCCAGGCGGTCAGCCCAAGAGGTGCCAGGACCAGAATCCCGGCAAGAAGGTCTGAACGAATGCGAGGACCAAAGCCTTTACCCATTGCCTTTCCTCCGAGTCAACAGCATCAGATGTCTGCACACACTGCCGACTAAGCTCAGTCCATGCAAGCGCATCACCAAGGTAAGGCCTCGCCGTTAGCGTGCCAGAAGCCTCCCGTGCTCTCAAGAGACAGGTCGTCGAGCCGCGCGAGCAAGCCTGCTGCTGCCTCGGCTGGCTCAACATTCCCACGACCACCAGTCATATCGGTCGCGACAAACCCCGGATGCAGCAGCGCCACAGAGACACCGCGCTCTCGAAGGTCATGGGCCAGGCTCACGCCGGCCATATTCACCGCAGCCTTGCTCATTCTGTAGCCATACCGAGAGCCTGAGGTGTTGTCCGTAATGGAGCCCATTCGACTGGTGACGATACCGACCTTAGCGCCAGGACCCATCTGCGGAAGTAGCGCATGGGTGACCCTCAGTGGGCCCATCGCATTTACCTCAAACTGCCAGCGGACAGCCTCGAAGTCCATCCCTGTGAGACTCTCACTCGACAAGATCCCAGCGTTATTGATCAGCAGATCAATCGACTGACCACCGAGGCGGCGCACAAGGTGAGCCACAGAGTCCTCAGAGGTGACGTCGACGCCCTCCTCGACCTGAACATCCAGTGCATTGAGCTCATTAGACACGCTCCGACAAGCAGCAATCACGCGATCACCGCGCCCGACAAGCAGCCGACAAAGCTCCAGCCCGATGCCGCGATTGGCACCGGTGACAAGTGCAGTCTTGGGCATGTGCCCTCCTCAGTGAGGCTCTTCAGAGACCTCGTTGCGATTCCAGTCAGGGAGCTCGACCTCGACGTCTGTGCTGCCATCAGGCACGCACTGACAGGCCAAGCGGCTCTCATCTCTCAAGGCTGGGGCAAAGTCGAGCTGGTCCTCTTCTTCCTCAATGGCCTCGGGCGCTGAGTCAAAGCCCTTGTTCACGTAGATGTGGCAAGTGGAGCAAGCAACAACACCGCCGCAGACATGATCGACCTCGATGCCGGCATCCAGCAGAAGAGCCAACAGACTTCCCTTCTGGCCCTCCTCGTCAGGGAGCTTGTCCGGGTCCACCTCAATCACCTGCCCCGTGTTCTTGAGCGTGAGCTTGTAGGCTTTCGCCGGTGGCGGTGGTGCTTCTGCATCGATGAAGGGGTTTACGCCCACGGTTTACTTCGCCTCCCAAGGAATCCGTCCTTAATAGGACTCGCGCTTAGGTACAATCGAACAATGCATCGCCTCACCTCAATACTGCTGATTATTGGCTGCAGCAGCAAGAATTCCCCGAGTTCAGTCACCAATACGGCAACCCACGATACTGGTGGTGCCGACTCGGGTGAGGTTCCCGACATGGAGGTCATTGGTGAACCAGTCGGACTACTCGGTACAGAGGGCCCGGCCTGTGAGTCTCCCGATGACCGATCAGCCATCCCGTTTGAGATCGCTGTAGAGCGCGGAGACTGGGGGGATCAATTCACGCCATGGGTCGACGCAACAGCGGGTCGCGGATGGGGACTCGCAGTAGCGGACTTCAACGGTGATGGTCACCTCGATGTCTTCCTCCCCAATCTCGGTACAGATGAACTCTTCCTCAATGATGAGACGGGGACCCTGCGCCGGATCGAGGGGGCCATACCGGAGAGCACTCGCTTTGACCTCGATGTCGACACCAACGGCGTGGCAGCAACAGACATTGATGGCGATGGCGATGTAGACCTGTACCTGGCCAACCGTGGGCCGGACCGACTGCTGCTCAACAACGGTGACGCCAGCTTTGAGGACATCTCACTCGACTGCGGGATCACAGAGGAGGACCTCGACAGCATCAGTGCATCCTGGGGACACCTCGACGACGACGGACTCCCCGACCTCTTTGTCTCGACTTACTTTATGGGCATCTTTCCCTACGAGGATCTCGCTGCTGGACTGATACCAGAGGGTGATCCCAACAAGCTGTACAGGAATCTCGGCGGTGGTCGGTTCGAGGACATCTCTCACACCCTGCCCGACAGCACCCAGGCCACCTTTGCTTTTGCAGCAGGCTGGCATGATGTCGATCTGGATGGCCGGTCGGACCTGATGGTGGTCAATGATCTGGGCCCGATTGTGTCGCCGAACCAGGTCCTCCGAAACACAGGCGGTGCGCTTGAGGACTGGGCGGACAGCTCAGCGCTCGATGTGTCCATCTATGGAATGGGCCTCGGTGTGGGCGACATCAACGCTGACGGGGCGCCCGACTTTCTCTTTAGCTCCTGGGATGACCTCATCTGGATGGAGTCTGACGGTGAGGGTGACTGGTTTGAGAACAGCATCAACCGCGGCCTGGTGAGCGGCTGGACGGACCAGAATGTCGGCTGGGGAGCCGAGGTCATGGATCTCGACAACGACGGCAACCTCGATGTCACCGTTCCCTTTGGGGCTCACCTGATGGATCCCATCGAGCAGGCCTACTTTGAGACGGCCATCGGGCTGTACAACCCAGACACTCAAGACAACATGGTGTTTCAGTCTACCGGGCAGAGCTTTGTCGAGGTGAGTCGGGACTGGGGACTCAACGACGGCGCGAAATCACGCGTGCTGCTCCCTGCGGACATCAACGGAGATGGCTGGCTCGACCTGATCGGCCGCAGCCTCGATGAGCCTGCTCGTCTTCACCTGGCCCGGTGTGGGGATGCGAACTGGCTGACGATTAGCGTCCATGACACCGCGCCGAACACCCTCGGGCTCGGGGTCAAAGTCGAGGTCATATCCTCAGTAAAAACACAGGTGCAGACCGTCACATCGGGCAGCACAGGCATCGCATCCAGCGGACCACACAGGCTTCACTTTGGCTTGGGCTCAGCACCCAGTGTCGATGTTCGTGTTCACTGGCTCGACGGCTACACAACGACAGTCACCAATGTGGTCGCTGATCAACACCTGGAGATCAGGCGCCTCTGAGCTTGGTCCAGGGCAGATCGTGCTCGACCATTCCACGCGCGCGTGCATACTCCAAGTGACGTGCTCTATATGTTGCACGCAGCAACTGGGTCCGGCCGCCAAAGCTCTCGGGCACGCGCGGCCTGAGCCAGCCCTTGGCCGCATCCTCGAGACCGGAGAACACAAACTCACCGAAAGAGCGAGCCGCATGTCGACCTGACCGAAGCGCATTGAAGGCCTTGCGCGGGTCTGCATAGAAGCCGCCCATGTTCTTGCCCTGCAGTGAGGAGACCTGCTCACGACTCATTGTGCGGGTCGGAAAGATGACCTTGCAGTTGCCGATGGCGTCGTAATCCCAGTCCATCTCGATGCCTGCAGCTTCGTACTCCTTCCACATGGGGATGGTGGGTGGAAAGAGCGTCATGAGCGACTCAATGAAGATGTCTACATCCAGCTCATCAGCGAAGGCCCGGGTAGAGTGAAAGTCCGCCTCTGCCGTCTCCCAGTCACCGATAAAGAAGGTCCCAGTGATGCTGTCAAAGTGCTCCTTGAGGGACGGCGCCAGCTCCCGAGCTTTGTCCGCAGTCGTGCCCTTCTGCCAGCGGTCCAGGTTCGCCTCATCTCCGCTCTCAAAGCCAATCAGCATGCCGTAGAAGCCCGCGCGCTTCATGAGCGGAAACAGATCGCGGTCCCGGTACAGATCATCCACTCGGCACTGAGCCCACAGATCGACCTTCCAGCCTCGCGAGAGGATCCCCTCACAGAACTCAATCACCCTGTCTCTGCGCGTGGCCCAGGAGTCATCAGCAAAGTGAAAGGCGGTGCGGCCCATCCTGGACTGCACATAGTCCATGTCCTCGAGCATGGCCTCGACCGGGCGTGGCCGCCAGCGACGCTTCCAGAACTGAGTGGTGTGGCAGAATGAGCAGCTAAACGGGCATCCGCGACTGCCCTCGAGCATCATCCGGTCCCCATAGCGAAACGGGCGCATGCGGTATTCATCTGGGTTGACCAGGTCGAAGGCCGGCATGGCCAGCTTACCGAGATCGGGAATAGGCGCACGGCTCACCGTGGTGTGGAGGGCACCGTCCGCCAGCCAGCCGAGGCCAGCCACGTCCTTTAGCGAGGCGCGCCAGTCCGGACCCTCGAGGGTATCGGCGAGCTCCAAGAAGGTCGCCTCCCCTTCTCCGAGCACAATGGCATCAATGTACGGGCACAGCTGCAGCGTCTCGAGAGGTACTGCAGAGAAGTGAATGCCACCGGCCACGACCAGCGCCTCAGGGCGTGCCTCCTTGACCAGGTGTGCTGCGACCATTGCATCGTAGGCGTGGGCAGTGAGGCCCGTGATCCCGACAACATCAGCCGACCAGCGGGCTGCCTCTCGAGCCAGGTCTTCGATGCTGAAGCCCTCAAAGCAGTCGATGATGCGGACATCGTGCTTGCCGCTCTTACGCAGCTGTGCCGCGATGGTCATCAGTCCCAGGGGCACGGTCTTCTGCGGAAAGGGAGAGGTATGCACCCGTGCCGGTGGTCTAAACAGCAGTACACGCAATCCACCCAACAGCCTCACCCTCCAGGAGCCTTGATTGTACACCGAACGGGGTTACAGCCGCGGACCCGCTCTAAAACAAGGCACTAAACCATGATGCGCAGTCTCACTCTCCTCACAGCCCTCGGATTGTCTCTAGATGCGGCAGCACAAGATGCCCCCGCACCCGCCCCAGAACTGACCCAATGGGAAGGCGTCTACACCAGATCAGGGAAGACAATCAAGACCGGAGAGTGGCTTGGAATCGGTGGTGGCGTCGGCGTCTTGGCTGGTGTAACCATGCTGCTCGCCGGCGGTGCTGGTGCAGCAGCAGGACTCGGCAGCGGGGATGGCGACGCCGTCGAGACTGGCGCCGGTGTGGCAGTGGGTGGAGTCGCAGTAGGACTTGTTGGATACACCGTGTTTGCCGCGGGCCCAGCGGTGATGGCCGGTGGCGTCATGCGCCAGTCGAAGGCAGTACGTAAGACCAACCCCGATGCCCCCTACCCCTGGCTTGGGGCGAGCTCATGGGTGCTATGGACTGCCGGCTTTAGCTCTGCATTCTCAAACCCACCCACAGGGGTACTTCTGCTCGCAGGCTCTTACATCACCTCAGGCCTGCAGAAGGGCAAGAACCGCATGTACTGGGACGCGCGCACCAAGGCTGCCTACGAGGAGAGCGAGCGCTCCAGCTTTGCCCTCAGCGTCGCACCCATGGCCTCGGCGGATCTCAACGGCATGATGCTGTACGGCACCTTCTAAGCTGACAAAACATACATCGCACAAAGCTGCAACTGCGACGGACTGACTCGGTGACCAATCCATGTATTCTTGCGCTCGGACTCGCTCTGTCTCTGCCTGCAGCAGCTGAAGAAGGCACACAAACTCCAGCCCTTGAAGCGAGCACTCAAGAGGTCGTACTGTCCGATCAGGACCGAATGCGTGAGCTTGAGGCCATGTACAGCCGCACAGCTGAACAGATAAAAGCTGGAAACCGGCTGAGCAGGATTGGTCTCATTGTGAGCCTCGTGGGCATTCCACTCTCGATCGGCGGGGTCTACCTCGAACAGACTGATCAGCGGATTCCGGGTGTACACATGGCAGGAGTCGGTGTACCAATCACCATTGCTGGCTTTGTCACCAGCTACATCGGGGCATCCAGGACGGCGACAGCTGTGAGC
>Ga0315315_10002875_pt1 | contig 15738 bp, 11 predicted proteins | sample M140m3416metaG_FD_203699 | JGI IMG/M metagenome (GOLD analysis project Ga0315315, IMG submission 203699) | Ammonia-oxidizing marine archaeal communities from Monterey Bay, California, United States - M1 40m 3416 | ecosystem: Environmental > Aquatic > Marine > Intertidal zone | place: USA...
ACCTCTTGAAGTTCTTCGTTATCTAAAAATTTAGAATAAGTTGTAGTAGAAGTATCAGCATTAGCTTTTACATAAGTGACATAAAGAGTTAACGGATCACCACCTGATGTTGCAGCTGCTGTGTTAATAACTTTAGCAACGACACCAGAAGTTTGACCTTGGTAATATTTTCCAACAGATGCTGTTCGATAAGTCTCAGCTGTTGCTGTACCCGAACCGTTTGGGTTAGCTGCGTTGACTTTAACAGCTTCATACAATGTATTTACTGTTACAGTACCACCCATAACAAGAGCTCCCTCATCAAATATATGATTACCAAATTTTTCAACTTGGTTCTGTAATATACTCTGTAGTTGAGTTAGTTCTCTTGCTTGTATCGCATTAGATGGACGAAATAGAATTCTATGAAAATTCTTAGTTTCATCATAATCATCATAATAAGGCGATACATTTAAATCTGTATTCTGTGCCATTTATGTTTACCTTACATTTCTACTATAAGTTTAATATCTTCAATCTGATCTGACGCTCTAGAAACAGCTTGTCTATTTTCTAAATAGATGATATCTCCTGAATGTCTTTGTACTTCTTCTGCTGTAAGAGCCGAAGATGATTTTAATGTACCGTGGTTTGTACTAGTGCTAGAGTAAATAGTATTACCATTAGCAAACGCTACAAAATTACCTGATTCATTAGGATATGGTAAGTATGAAATTATTCTATTTGTACTATCGACTGACACTACAATACCTACTGCTGTTCCTACTACTTCTGTAGAAGCATTACGAATAATCGTATCTACTGCAGGAGCTGAGAAACCTGATGAAACAAATTCCATTTTCTTATAAGCTGTTCTTGTTGATGCTGAACAAAGTGTATTACCACCTTGATCTGTTGGATTAACAACTACACCAATTTGTCTGAAATCGTTATCTGTTGGGAAGTCACCACTACCTTCTGAGTACTCAAGTCTAGAGTTTAAAATAATGTAGTTACCACCAAGTTCTTCGATAGCATCTGCACCATGTCCGGCCTTAGGTTGAATAATGAATTCAATATTTGCTGAACTGTTTGTACCGTCAGCTGCTTGATTAGCATCATCAAAACCAGGAATGTCTTCGTTAGCAATAAAAGCTGTTGTATATCCTGAACCTGCTGTAGTAATAGTTACAGTAGATACTCCACCAGAACCATTTGTCACTACTGAAGCAACACCACCTGAACCATCACCACGAATAGTAATACTATTAGTAGTTGTACTAGCTGTATATCCTGAACCTGCTGCTTTAATTCTTACTCTTTGAAGAGCTCCGTCTACTGCTCCGTTTTCAACATCCCATTGAGCTGAACCGTCGTCTGTAGCTGCGTCTCCTAATCTACCATCTTGAGAACCTGTATCTACTCCACCAGCTACTGCTAGTTGAGCACCAAGTGTTTTCACTGGTATAAAATCGTTTGTGACGAATTTAATTACATCAGAAGCTGAGATAGAATACATAAATTTCCATTGATAACCATCTGATTCTGTTGGTGTTGCAAGTGTTGTATGATCTGGTTTTACAGTTGATGCTGTATTACCGTCATTATTTAAACACTTGTATACATTGTAATCATCAGTTACGACATAGAATAATGAAGAATACAAAGTAGTTGCTCCACTATTAGCTGCGTTACCAGATGAATAGTTGTGACGATACTCGTCATAAGTTGTTCCGCTAGTCCAATCCCTTCTAACAATCGCGTGTGATATATCCGATGTTGAAATCTTTTTCAACGCTACCATATTACGATAAGCATCGTACTCATCATTTGGACTGTCTACAGGTGTTGGCGGAGTTGAATCGTCTGTCCACGCGTGTCCTCTACCGATAAACGAATAAGCTACAGATGAACTCTGAGTTATGTCTTCGATAAACTGTTTCGCGTTGTTTAGACGAAATTTTTCAGTTATAATTGCTGCCATTGTTATTACCCTTTAATTAATAATTGTTTGTTATAGTTATTTATATCACTTATCCGCTTTGAATTACCGCTGAGTAAGTTAAACTTGTTCTTCTGTCTAATTCTCGTTCTATATTTGATACAAATTTATTATCATATAATGTACTTATGTCACTAATACGAATACCTTCTGAAGGAGACTCTTGTAAACAATGTTCTCCTGTCTCTAAAAGAAGATCATCTCCTGAACTGATACCACTACCACCGTCCAGTTGAATTTTATTCATCATACTATAGTTTTCAGTAAACATCATATCTGCCAGATCACCAATAGTAGGTCCAGAATGTTCTGAATTTTTCTGACCTATCATCAATGCATCTTCTTTAATTAGTGGTAGACTATCTGTTTCATCAATTAGTCTACTACCAGTTTCATCAAGTAAATTGAACGAACCAACTTGAGTTGATTCTTCACTTACAAAATATTTTGTCTCATCATTGATAGTCGCATCTTCCCAAAGGATTTGTTGACCATCTTCTAATAAGATTATACCACCTTGAGTGAAATCCTCACCCAAAATATTACCATTATCAGGTTCGAATATTAGAGGTTCTTGATTCTCTGTTACTATTCTTTCTGAAAGGAAATTTGTTGATTCAAATAATTTTTGTCCTGCTGGTCTATGTCCGAAACTCACACCAGCAAGTGTTGTAGTATTGAAAGCTGAATCTATTCGTAAAGCTGTACCAGTCAAGTTAGTTACTTTAGTATTCGTACCTAATGTTCTAGATGATTGTGTATTTAATGTTCGTGTCTGTTTCACACCAGCTGAGTATGTTCTACCTCTTTGTGTAGCTGATTGAGTGAATATTGGTGATGAAACAATATTAACTTTTCTTTGTCTCATCTCTGAATCGTATGTTTCATTAGGATCTGTAGCTGTAAGTATTCTACCTCTACCAGTAAACCCAGAAATATAAGTAGAAGGTGTTTCTCCACCACCTTCAGCATTTGTTTTTTGATTTGTAGCTAGTAATGTTGTGTCTGGTGTGATTGTACTTGGATCTTGGTTAGATACAATATTTTCTATTACATGATGTAGTTCTATACTTGTAGCTGTAAAGTAATTTGTAGAAGCAGCTGTGTTTTGAATTATTTCTGAACCAGTAAATTGTGAACCACCTGCACCCCAATCTTTAATATCTCTATGAACTAAAATAAATTTATTTGTAGTATCATGTTCCATTACAATACCTAATGAGTTAGAAGTAGCACCTCGTACTCTAGTTCCTACTGCTAATGAATTATTTAATGTACTGTAAGATATCTTATGTTGATTTTTATGAGGACTGATATCTAATTCTTTTGTAACTTTGTGTCCTTTAGCTGTGACCTCAGCTGTTAATTGTCTCTTAAAGAAATCTCTATCTGTTTCTTCAACTGTATCTGTTCCGATAACATAAGGTTGACCTGATGATTGATCTTTTACTGTGGTAGCGTCAACTGACAAGAATCTTTCAGTAGTTAAAACACCTTCTTCTGTCTCTAATTGTATTCTACCTTCGAATGAACTGAATACACTATCTTCACCTGAATATGTTCCGTCTTCTAATTGAATATCTGCTGTGTCTATTTTAGAACCAATGATAAGTGTAGGTATAAATGATCTCGTTGTATTTGTACCATCGAAATTAACATTATATATTTGTGCTGAACCGTCAACTCTAGTTCTTACTGATACTTCACCGAAGAATATTGTTCCAGCTGGTGATAGTAGAGATTTGATTAAACTTCTATACTCATTAATACTCTTACCGACTTTAATTAAATATGAGAAATCTTGATACTGTTTACTGTCGTGTATTCTCATTGAATCTACAGAAGGGAATCCTGTATCGTTCAAATAGTTTCCATCAAGTTTAGATGTACCACTTAATGATCCTCTTGCTGTACACGCATTTGTTTTAGCTATGTAGAAGTTTTTACTGTCACTGGTTGTAATATAATCACCATCATTAAAAATACCTTTAATATTTTCAATAGTTAACTGATTTAAATCACCATTCATTATTCTTACTGTACCTGTGGCTCCTGTAAGAGCTGCTGTAACTGTTGTGTTTACTATAGGAGTTGCTGATACATCTTTGATAATACAATGTTGTACATAATTACCTATACCATTGTCTTCAAACTTATGACCGGGATCTTGAATTTTTAATTTTTTAATAGAACCGATATCATCACTAAACGCCCAAAGTTTAGCACCGGACCCAGCAGTTACATTTGTTTGTGTTAAAGTAAATACAGTACCAGATGTACCACCAGTTATTGTACCTGTTGGAACACCAGCTGCGTCTGTTGTTCTTTTATAAACTAATATTCTTTTCTTAACAGTATCATGAGAAACTATTACAAATGATTTACTATTAGATGAAGTTGCAACTTCACCTACTGAGAAATTTGTACCTGTAGTTAGAGTGTCATAATAAATATAACCACCCATAAATACTTTAGGTAATGTCTTGTACTCTGAACCAGGGTGTGATATACTTATCTTTCTAATAGCACCATCATCTTCTTTGGCTATAATGTCTAATTCTTCTGTTAATTCACCGTACTCTAATTTTTGACCTCTTAGAGAATCTTCAAGTAAGATACCTCTGTTCGCTGTTATAATCTCTATCTTTGCGTTGTTTGCAGGAGCAGAAGCGAATGTTATTTTAGTACCTGATTGATCTGTTGTAAATCCTGTTGTTCTTGCTATCTCTGTACCTGCGACAAAGACTTGTACCTTTCTTGGATCAAATCCTAATGTTAAACCTGCGTTGTCTAAACCTGAGAATACTGTTTCAGAACCATCACCAGTAAATTCATGTACACCAGGGATTGTAGCTGTTTCTAATTCTATGTTTCCGTCTGTTACTTCTATGAAAGCTTCGGCTCCAGTTCCTTCAGTTCCTGTATTAACAAATACTACTTGATCATCAACACTATACCCAGAACCCACATCATCTATAATAATCTCTGTTACACCACCTCTACCAATTGCACCAATAACATTGATTGATTGAGTTGCTGTACCACCTTTAGGTGAAAGATAGTTAAAAGTATCTGATTCACTAAACAACGAACCAGATGATACCATTTCTGTATAAACACCACCACCCATTGTGATTGAATCTGGACCACCTGAATAATGAGGGAATAAATCTGTATTTTCGTCTAGTACTGAATCACCTTCTTCTGTTAGTAAGATACCTATACCCGTACCTGTTTCTAATCCTATTGATCGTGCTTGATAAAACTGACCACCGAATGCATGTTCAAATACTAACTCATCTCCATTTTCCATTATTATATTATCACCAGATGTACCTTCAGAAACAATATAAATTGTTTCAGCTGATTCTAATCTAATAGTATCTTCTGTATCACCTGCAGTACCATCTTCAATACCAACATATACACTACTCTCTGTTGTAGAAATATCTGACATGACACCACGAACTGTAGCTTCGGCATCTACTCGTAATCCATCTCTATCAGATAAAACTACTGAGTCACCTACTTCAAAAGTACCGACAAAAGGTGTTATTAATTCAAGTTCATATGCATTAGTAGAATCGTTTGTACCACTGATACCAGAAGAATCATTAATATAAGCTGAAGCAACAACTGTACTTCCTGTAAATTTTTTAATTAAACCTCTTTTGTATGGTGTTAAGTCTTTATTACTAAACAGTCTCATGACTGTCGGTTCGGAAAATTCTGATTCAGAAGGTTTAATTACATTATCACCTGGGAATGTTACTTCTGCTTCTAGACCATATAATATTCTGAATAAAAATTCGTATGATTCTTTCGACCCTTTCGAAAGATATAATTCTTGTATATGCTTTTGTAGTAGTCTCTTATTGGCTAAAACATCTCTATCAATAAAGGGCATGAAGTCTCGTCTAAAGTATTCTAGAAAGTCTCCAGATGTTTTGTCTACATCAGCATACGATAATAAGTTGTTTGCAGCTTGTAATGGACTAGCTGTAAACGAAGCCACTTTGGCAGTCATTCCAGAAGTCTTACCTACAATAGTTTCATTAATATCAAACTGTGCTTCTGAAAATTGTTCAATATAAAGGTTTGAACTATTACCTATAACATCAACTCGTCCTATGGCTCCTGTAGTAGAACCTACTACGAATTCATCTTTCTCAAAAGATGTCTGTTGTACACCACCTGAATCAATGTCTATTTCATAATTAAACTTAGCAGAGGTTACAGAAGACGGAGCATAAGTCCCAGACTCTTGCAAAAGATTACCTCTTTCACCTGCAGAGTTAAAAGATTCTCCTGCTGTTGTCCCGTCTTCTAAACCAATGTAATCTATATCTGCCGCTTCTTTATAGACAAGTTGACCTTTCTCTAAAAATTCAAAATAACTTTTGATAAAAGAGACAAACCGAGGTCCATCTTTCTGATAAAACTCAGGAAGAAGTTCCTCGACTTGATCGGCTATTCTGTCGTGAAAGATAGGCATAGTATATTAATTATGCAATCGCACAGCCTTGTTGTGCTAAACAAACCCATGTGGATCCGTTATAGTAAAGTATAGCTGAATCACCTACTGCATCAAAAGTGATTGTTGTACCATTAGCAAAAGCTGCTGGTGTAACAACTGTAGTCTGACCACTTGAAGTCTCTACTTTAGTGTAAAGAATTTTAACCTGTCCAGAAGTTCCTGCTGCTAAAGTAACAGCGTTGTTACCTGAGTTATCAGTATTTGTAGTGAACGCTGTGACTGCAGATGTAACATTAGCTGCACCAGCTCCTGTTAGTGATTGTTCTGCTTGTGCGAACGCTAAGAAAGTTGGAAGGTAGTTAAGTAAATTAGCTACTGTCAACTTTTTGTTTACTGGTGTTCCAGAAGGATCATCAATTACATGCAACAGGTCTTCACCCGCTACGCTTGTGCTTAAATCGGTAAGCGCCGTTATTTTTTTATCTGCCATTTTAAGTTTCTCCTATTATTAGCATTATTTGAACCCTATCACTAGGGAATTTTACTTCATGCATACACATGAATCATTATGAGGAGTAACTAGATGAGGTCGTATAACCCACTCCAGCACTCGTTTCACCACTCGCTACTGTATCTGCAGTACCTGATACTGAGATTTCAGAAGCTGTGATATCCAACAACTGATTTCTAGTTGATATTACATCATTTGAACTAGGAATAATTGTGAAATCTATAGATGAATCTGTATTAGATGTTGAACTGTATGTCAACGAATTAATACTGATTATACCTGTTGAATATGTTATAGTACCCGCTGTGTCGTCCGAGTATACTCTTGTTGATCCGTCTAAGTAATATCTTCTAACATTACCTTGACCATCGTCATCAAAGAAATAATTATTAGTGTCTCCAGAAATAAAGAATCCTGTTGTAGTCAATACACCACCACCCATACTGTTATGTCCTGAGTGAGGATTATATAAAGCATTACCAAAGTTTAATTTGAAAGATGACGCTGTTCCGTCTACTACTGTTACATAATTTTTTCTTAACTTAATATTTGTAATATTTGAAAGAATAGATGATTCTGAGGAATCAATTTGTGATGTTAATTGTGAATGTCTGAACAATGTATCAAATCCTGAAAGTTGATTATCATCATAAGATATAATAGATGCTCTTACTAATGTCTCTAAAGCTGATTTTGTTTGAGATGTTTTTGACGGATCATATTTAAATTTAGTATCTATAAGAATTTGTAATATTTCAGCGTCTACAATTTCGGGTCTAACTGTCAATACACTAAGTTTAGATAAATCATTTTTTAAAGTTGTCTTTTCAGCTGTTGTTAAATTGTTTGAAAACTGAGAAGGTTTCAAAGCAACAAATACTTTTCCATATTGTATAGGGTCAGCATCTTCACCTCCCCATACTGCTATTGAGTCAGCTCCTGGATAGAGTTCTTGTAATTTAGCTTTGTAATCTTGAACTGTAACTAATCTGTTTTGAGAAGTATAGAACTTAGAAGCTGAGAATCTAATTTGATCTGGTGTTTCAATATCTTTACCACCAGATGAACTTATTGTATTAGTGAAAGAAACATCTGAGTTACCACTAATAGAAGAAGCCATACTGAATACACTAGCACCGTTAGCATGATTGTTATCAGTAACTAAGTAAGAAATAGATATTTGATCACCATCTTTCGGTGCAGCACCTATAATACCATCTCCAAAGTATACTTCAAATAATCCTTCGTCATTTTCTTGAAGATAAAAAACTGTTGAATTAGAATTGATACCTGTTAGATCACCTGCTTTACTCCATGCTGTAACTGTATTGTTTGAAGTTATATTAATTTTAATTGTTGATGTATCTATATTAGGATTTAAACAAGGAAATCTTTGATTAGATATTTGGTTATCATATCTGTACATATCAGTAGTTAATTTGCCTTGATATACATCTAAATCTTTAAATGTAAAAGTTCCTGCAGAAGGTGTAATTGTTTGATTGTCTAACGCTATAAATGTATATGATGTACCGTCAAATACAGTTGTGAATTCATGTCCTCTATTGATTGTTAAACTAGAAGGTGTCTGTCCACTTATTTTAGGACTTGTTACTGTCAAATCAAAAGAAGCTTTTGATGCTGTTCTAGAACTTGGTGTGTAACCTAATTCTTTAGCTCTTGACACAACATTCTTTCTTATCTGTGCTGTGTCTAAGAACATCTCTGAAGCTACCATGTTAGCATTGAAAGCTGAGGTATGTGCTGAGTATGCAAGTAAATCTACTAATACAGCTAAGTTTGATCCTTCGAAATCATAGTCTTTTAAAGTTGATTGTCCTTTTAAGTATTCTTTAAGACTTTTTGATACATCTTCAAAATCTAAATCTGTTATATTAATGTTTGAACTGTTTATTGTTGCCATTATCGTGTTCTCTGTAAAGTTATATTTATCTCATGAGGCATAGGGTCATTTTGAATAATAAGAAACATTGATACATCTAAACTATTACCTTCTAAAAATGTTACGACATCAGTAATACTAGCTCGTGGTTCAAATTTATTTATAACTGCCTTTATATCATTCTCTAATATATCAGAATCAGTTGTAGACAATTCAAATAACATACCTCGTAAGTCAACACCTAAACTAGGTTTGAAAGGTCGTTCATATAAATTAGTAGACAATAAATTTCTTATTGATCTTTTAATCGAATTGATATCATATTTCAAAGTTAGATCACCACTTTGTGGGTGTAGTGTCATATTTGTATCAATATCTGTAAACCATCTACGAGCTACTCTTGAACTTTGATTTTTACTATTAAACTGTGCCATATAGTTATTTATGTCGGAAGTACAGCTGTACTTGCCTTACCTTCTGTTATATCTTCTGAAAAACTTAAATCGATTGTCTTGGGAAAACCTAATATATTCAAAAAGTCACAAAATGTAAATGTAATCCATTCTACTAAAGCACCCAATCCTATTGTTTCAAAAAACTTTGTAACTATTTCCATCCATTTCACTAACAAATATCTTGGCCAATTAGCTCCGAAGTCTCTAGCGGCTTCCATTAATCTCTCTATTTTTCTTTCAGCTGTCTCTATTGATTCTTCAATTTTTCCACCGATCAATGATAATAAATCGAATCCAGCTAACTTGACTGATTCTAATTCTTCTATTAGATCAGCATATGTAGCTTTACCTTGTTCAACTTTCTTTTTCCAAGCATCAATGATAGCCTGTAATATAGATTCAACATTTAAGTCTGGTAATGGAAGTGGAATATCTGGTAATCCTAATAAGTCCCATGGTATTTTAAACAACTTAATCAAAGCTTTAAATGCATCAGCTAACAACCCTGTCATACCACCATTTAGTTTACTACGAATGTATGACCAAATAGTTTCTACTTTCAGTTCTATTGATGATAATCCGAAATCTCCTCCAAATAGTTTATAAGACTCAGGTAACATAGCCCAAAACTTATCAGTTATCTCAGCTCTTAGTTCAGCTAATTTCTGTAATTCTTTTTGAAGATCACCTGGCGATAATGTCAAATCATCTTTTAAAGCTTGAATCTTATTATTCATATCTTCTGTCATACCTGTTAATTGTTTCTTAATATCTTCTACACCTTCAGGTGTGAATATTTTCAATATATCAATCTTCAAACCTAGAACAGGTATTACAAAATCTATCGGTACTAGTTTACTAATCAATTCCAATATCTTTTGTTGAACATACATAGGATAATCTTGAACTAATCTAGTGATCATTATTTCCCATTCTATTTCAGGAATTGATAATCCTTCAAACTTAGGGTCATAGATTGATAGAAGACTTCTAACTTCATCTAATATATCTTGTATCTGTTTAGCTACTTCTTCTTGACCAGCTGCTATCAGTTGAGCTGGTAAATTAGCTAACTGACTAAACATATTAACTAGATCAGCTTTAGTCGGAAGTATAACTTTCGGACACTCAAGTGGTGGTACAGTTATAGGATTAACTTTAAATGTTGCTGTACTCATTATCCGTTCAGTTTAATCTTCGGTGCTATCATAGTAATATCATCTACAGAAGTTATATTAGTTTTACCTCCAACTGATATATCGGCATCACCTGTAATATTGACTGTCACTTTACCACTTATAGTAACAGTATCATCACCCAATATAACTGAGTACTTATCTTTAACTACTTTCTCTATATAGTTTCCGTCTTTATCTACCTCTACTCTTGTACCCTTTCTATGATATAAATGTATTCTTTCTTTGTCTGGTGTGTCATCTAATTCTAATACATGACCAGATTCTGTTTCATGTACATGATTAAATGGATATACTGGTTCGACATAATCTCGTTTTGGTTCGCCTTCTTCTATCTCAATAACAGGATATGTTTTATCATCATAGTCTCTCGCTAGAACATTAACATCAGAAGTACCTATGTATTCTGTTTTGGGATAGAGTTCTCCTGTTGTAAAACCATCTCGTCTTGGAGATTTATCTAACGCTAAAGATAACCCATAAGTTCTACTACTATTATGTTTTGGATTTTTCCCATCAGGTTTACCTTCATATGATCCTTTACTATCTAAACGAGGATCATTAAATCCTTCTTCGGTTGTTCTTTGAACTTGAGTAAATGTTCGATTACCTTTATCATCTATTTTTTCATCTACTCGATAAAATGACTGTGGTGTACCAGTAAAAGAACCAATCACTACAGGATCTTGCATTTCTTCTGAGTCACGATAAAATCCCATGATAGTAGAACCCTCAACTAGACCATGAGTTGTTGTTCCTAATCCTGACAAAGATGGTGATGTTGTTGGCATCATTACATGAGACCAAGGAAGATCAGGTGTAGCAATCTTTTGTTTATCCCAAGTATGTGAACCGTGTATTCTTACACGAACTCTGTTTTGATATAGAGGATCGTTTCTGTCTTCAACGACACCAGTAAACCAAATAAATCCTATTTTACCTTGATATTTCATTACTCACTAGCTCCATACTCAATCGCTGTTGTTTCAATATTATTAATAACAGAATCTTTAATACATTTGACATTTAATGTACAACCTTCAGGTCTTAAAACCCATTGTAAATTAGTTATTAAATGTTTACCATTATAGAATTTAGGTTCTACTTCTTCTTCACCTGGTCTAAGTGCTGTCACACTTGTATTAATAAGTTGACCAACTGAAATATCAGTTCTTGCTGATAATACCATATCAACTGTATGATAATTTAATAGTTCTCTTGCTGCTGTTCTGAATTGTGCTGAACCTAAATGTATCTCATGATTCGCTTGATGAATATTATTGTTTTCATCATTAACAAAAGAAGAATCACTAACTAACATTACATGAGCATCATGATAAGAACTTATTGATTTACCTTCTTTAGACCCTGAAATAGCTACATCACCTTCTGATGCAGACTCACCTATATGTAATGTCTCGTTTGCAGTTCGAACAAAAGGATGTTCTTCAATAGCTTGAGATTGTCCACCATAAAACTTTTCTAGAAAACTATATGATTTTTCTGTAAAGAATTGAAATGTGTTATCTACAGTAGTTTGTTTTGAACCGAATAATCCTTTAACTGTAGCTTCTAATATATTAGCATGAGATGATACATCATACGCGAGTATTCTTCTACTTGCACCTACGACACCCTCTGTACTATCTACTGGGACATTTTTAGTATTCTCACCAGATAAAGACGGTGAATATATGAATTCTCTACCACCAGCGTATTCAACATCCATCATACTTGCTAATGATTGAATACGATATCCACCATTAGCTGTTTGATACCAATAAAATGAGTCTTGTAATCCAGAAGATTCATCAATACCCTGTGCTTGTGAACACAACCAATTTATAGTATAATTAGTTGTCCAATTTGGTATGACTACTTGATATTGTTCACCTTGAGATTTTTCTCTAACCTCAAAGTAAGGTACAAGTTTTTTGTTAAGATTCTCATTTTTTATATCTAAATTATCTTCTGCAATCTGAGCTGCAATATCTGTCATTGACCCACTAAACGCTTGACTGATTCTTGTTCTTCTTGATTCTATGAATTCGTTTGCTGTAAAGTATAATTTAAAGAATTGTGTTGATTCATCATATCTATGTACATCTTCTACTTTATAAATTCTAAATATTTGATCAATTAAATCATCTTCATGAGTTTCATCATTAATACCAGCAGGTTGACTAAACCTAACTCTTAAAGATTCTTGACCAAAGATTTTAGCATTTTCTAATAAATTAATTGAATCACCTATGATTAAATGACCCATTAAAAAATTTGTTGTTATAGATTCATTTATAGCACATTCTATCATTAGATCACGAATATCAAATCCTTCACCTTCATTATTTACTAATGTTAGTATTTCTAAATTAACACTATCTGGTTTAGTGTTATCAATTCCGATTGCCATAATTAATCTCTAACTAATCTATTGAATTCTGTTACTACCTTGTCTATGTATCTTGGTTCTATAATACGAATACTAAATTTATCTTCATTTATATCTCTTTCGTATTCTTCGTTTGAAACTGGTGTATTACTTGTTGAAACTGTTGTTCTTAGACCATTACTATCAGTATAGTGATGTACGACATCTTTTTCATCAGCTACAGAAGTTACTGTAAAACTTTTAGATGAATCACTACCTACAACTGTACCTGTAGTAAATGTACCGTCAACACTATTTAATACTATTCTATTATGTGTCGGATCAATTTTTGTCACAAACCCAAAAGCACCTGATGATGCTTGTGTTACTTTTTCACCTAGTAAAAATTTACTTGAAACATTTGTATTATGATTGAATGAAACTATGTCTGTTGATTCACTACCTACTAATACTTTACCTGAATATTTTCTTGCAATGAATCTATGAAGTAATTGGCCAGACTTTGGCCAGTCATTAAAGTCTTGTAAGTTTTCATTGACTAAAAAGAAAGTCCAATACAATGTACTGTCACCATATAATTTTGATGATACAACATCAGGTCTTTCACCCTCTGTTACACGATAATATGTATAACCTGAAATACCTTCTTGTAAATAACTCCATGTAGATACTTTACGAAATAAATCTTTTGCTTCAAAAAATTTACCATCACTTTTAAAATCATATTGAATATTCGGTATCTGTTTAAAAAATCCTCTGGCCATTATTCACCCTTCTCCTTTGCAGCTTCAGCGGCTGCTTCTTGTTCTTTTAGTTTTTGTGCTCTTCTGACTTCTGCAACAGCATCATTAGTTGTTATGAGATCACTACCACCTTCTTGAGAAGATTCTCTATCACCACCAAAAAATGCTGCTGATCTTTTCTTGTATTTGTCTCTTGTTAATTGAGCTGTTTCTGTAAAATTAATTGTTAGACCAACAGACATTGGCGACCCGTCACTAAATGTAGCAAATCCTTGACCATCTGTATAATTAACCTCAACACCTGTACATACAGATACTAATGGATAATCTATTTTATCTTTGAACGGACCCCTAAATCTAATAGCCCATTCATTTGGAAAAGTGTATATTCGATTGTTATCACCTGTGGTACCAGGTAATGCTGAAAGTTTAAAAGCATATATCATTTCTTGAATTGTTTGTGCTTCGTTTGAATTCTTTGGTCGTAAATTAAAAGTATATGAATAAGTTCTAAAATTCACACCCTCGAATAATTGAAACTTTAGTGGGTTAACTGTTTTACCTGCAGCTTGTTTTAAAATATCACCACCTGGTGCACCAGCTTTGATAATTTCCATTAGTTCTTCACCAGATGTACCAAAACCCGATTCATTCGCAAACATACTACCAACTAATGCATCTGCAATCCCTTTATCAGCTTCTTTGTAGGCTACAGATAAATTATCTTGAAGTGTATCTGGTACATATAAGAATATATCATATAAGTCTTCTCTTACACAATCTTTATCTTTTACATTTCGTTCTAATGATCTAAAATGTATATAATTAGTAAGATTTTGTTGTCTACCAGTTTCACTATCAAAACGCTCCGGGAATCGTAAGGCTATCTTACCACTAGGTGATGATTTAGCTCTACCTGCTCCTGGATCATTTAGTACTGTCGCTCTTGCTTCTCTATTTGTTTCTTTTACTCTCAACACATCTGCTGATATCTGAGGTATGTTAGAAGTACGAACACCAGTAAGTCCTGTCAATAAATCACTTAATGAATCAGCTATTCGTTGATCAAACTTATTACCCGCTCTAGAGATTTTACTCTCTAAACCACTAGTAAGACTATTGAGATCATCTTGTACTGATCCAATATACCCCTTAACTGCTCCTCTTAGTTTTTTAAATGCCATAATTGATGTTCTCTATTGTAATATATACTTACTAGTTATTTATGTCTTATAAAGGAAAGTTTAGACCGAAGAATCCAAATAAGTATAAAGGTAACCCTAGTAACATTATTTATCGTTCTTTATTAGAGCGTAGATTCATGGTTTACTTAGACAACAATCCTTCTATACTTAAATGGCAATCTGAGGAGATCATAATACCCTATGTTTCGCCGGTAGATAATCGTGTGCACAGATACTTTCCTGATTTTTATATCAAGTATAAAAACTCTGACGGAAAGATAATAGAAGAACTAATTGAAGTTAAACCTTTCAATCAATGTTCTCCACCCAATCCAAAAAAGAAACTTACAAAAACAGGTAGAACATCTAAGAGATATCTCAAAGAAGTACAGACTTACATAGTTAATGATGCTAAATGGAATCAAGCTATGAAGTATTGTAAAGATCGTAATTGGAAATGGAGAATTCTTACGGAAAAAGATATAAACATCTATTAAGTGACATAAATACTATTTAAACTACATTATGTATTTTATAATGTTAATACAAATAAAATAGGAGAATATATGAATAAATTATTAGTATTATTAGGTAGTGTACTATTGAGTACATCTACATTAGCAATGAGTGGTCATGTTGGAATCAGCACTGACTATATGTGGCGTGGTCAAACACAATCTGATCATGGACTAGCAGTGAACTTTGGTATAGAACAAGACCTTGGTCAAGGTTTTTATATAGGTAACTGGAACTCAAGCGTTGATATCGGCGGTGATAGAGAGTTAGAGTCTGACTTTTTCGGTGGATACACAAAATCATTTGATTCAGGTTTCTGGTTCAATGGTGAGTATATCGCTTATCGTTATAGTGGAGACAACTCTGACGGTTTAGAGTTT
>Ga0315315_10002877_pt1 | contig 15732 bp, 14 predicted proteins | sample M140m3416metaG_FD_203699 | JGI IMG/M metagenome (GOLD analysis project Ga0315315, IMG submission 203699) | Ammonia-oxidizing marine archaeal communities from Monterey Bay, California, United States - M1 40m 3416 | ecosystem: Environmental > Aquatic > Marine > Intertidal zone | place: USA...
GGTAGAGTATGTTAATGTTTTTTTCTCAGACAAGGTAAACAACAAAGAGTATCTAAATGAAATGAATGCAAGATCAGTGGATATAGGAGTAAAAAACTCTCTTATCATGATTGATGGAGAAGGTAATCTAGGTGATTCAAATGAAAGAAAAAGAATCAAGGCTGTTGATAACCATAAGAAGTGGGTAGAGGCAGCAAATTATATTGGTTGCGATCACATTAGGGTAAATGCTGCTGGAAATGGAACTGAAGATGAGGTTTCAAAATTTGCTTCTGATGCCTTACAAAAACTTGGAGATTTTTCTAAAGATTTTAACATAAATATAATTGTTGAGAATCATGGTGGATATTCATCTGACGCACAATGGTTAGTTGATGTCATAAAAAATACAGAGAGAGAGAACGTCGGAACCTTGCCAGATTTTGGAAACTTTTGTGTAAGATCAAGGCCGAATAAACTTTCTTCTTGGGGAGGTCTTTCGGGTTGTGCAGTTGAGTATGATAAGTATAAGGGAGTTAAAGAAATGTTACCTTATGCAAAAAGCGTGAGTGCAAAATCCTTAAACTTTGATGATCAAGGAAGCTCTATTGAAATTGATTTTTATAAAATGATGAAAATAGTTAAACAATCCGGATATAGTGAATTTGTTTCTATTGAATATGAGGGAACTAGTCACTCTGAAGAAGAAGGAATTAAATTAACTAAAAAATTAATGCTTAACGCATGGGATAATGCTTAGTTTTTTTTGCCATTAATAAATACTCCAGTCATAATAAGGGCCATTCCAAATAACTGAATTACATTAATTATTTCCCCGTCAATTACCCCAAATATAATTGCAACAATAGGCATAAGATATGTTACCATTGACGCAAAAACGGTATCCTTTATTTTTATGAGATTATAAAAAACTATCGTGGCAATTGAAGTTCCAAGAACCCCCAATACAAAAACATAACCAAATTCTAAAGAATGTCTTTTGAAATCACTTGCATGAGATAAAAAAGGTGTGAAGTAAAACAGTATAAATATGGTAATAGGAAGTATTGATACTATAGAAAAACTAGTAATAGTTATTGGCTTTAAGTGATTAAGGTGGTACTTGACAAGATTTAGGTTTATACCATATAAAAGAGTAGCAGCAACGACAAATAAACCAAATAAATCAATGTTTAGCCCCCCTGTATTACTAGAAAATAAAATTAGAAGAGAAGTTCCTATAAAGCCAATTATTAACCCAATGATATTGTTTTTTGTTGCTTTTAACTTATAAAAAGCAACACCAACAATTAAGGCAAAAAAAGGGGTTAGAGATGTTAAAACTCCAGATGTTGCGCTATCAATTTTTGTTTGAGCTATTGGATATAAAAAATATGGTAACACATTACCAACTATCCCAGAAACAAATAAAACAAAATAATCCTTACCTTTAATTTCTTTTAGGTTTTTTGCTAGAAACGGAAATAAAACAAAAGATGCAAGTGTTAACCTTAAGGCTCCGATTTCAAAAGGATCTAATTTAATTAATGCTTTTTTAATTAGAATTGGAGAGCTTCCCCATATAATTGCAAGGAGAATAAGTAATGACCATGCAATTAAATTTTTATTTTTCATGTAGATGCATTTACTTCTTTATTATTAAAAACTCGTGAAATTTCATCAAGTACACTTAGTGAGTTGTCTAACGATTCACTAAGAATAAGTTTCATTCTATATTCTTTAAAATTTTCAATTGCTCTAAAATAATTTGTATAATGCCTTCTCATTTCAATTAAACCAAGCTTTTCTCCTTTCCATTTAATTGAAAACTCAAGGTGTTTTTTAACAACTTTTATTCTTTCATCAAGATTCGGTTTAGGTATAAACTTTCCATTATTAATGAATGATTTTATTTGATTAAAAATCCATGGATTACCAATTGCTGCTCTACCAATCATGATTCCATCAACACCATACTTATCTTTATATTCTTTTGCTTTTTCTGGAGAATCTATATCACCATTTCCAAAAATGGGAATGTTTATACGAGGGTTATTTTTTACTTGGGCAATATAATCCCAGTTTGCAGTTCCTTTATACATTTGTTTTCTTGTTCTACCGTGTATAGTGAGTGCTTGAATTCCAACATCTTGAAGCCTTTCCGCAACCTCTACAATTTTAATGGAGTTTTCATCCCAACCCAACCTCGTTTTTACTGTAACTGGAATATTTACTTGCTTGACAATCTCAGCTGTCATTTTTTGCATCTTGTCAAGATCTAATAGTATCCCTGCGCCAGCACCCTTACAAGCCACTTTTTTAACTGGGCAGCCATAATTTATATCTAATATTTCTGGCTTAGCTTGTTCAGAAATTCTAGCCGCTTTTTTCATTGATTCTATATTGTCGCCAAAAATTTGAATTCCAATAGGTCTTTCTGAGTCGTAAATATCTAACTTTTGAACGCTTTTTTCAGCGTCTCGAATTAGACCTTCTGATGAAATAAACTCTGTATACATCAAGTCTGCTCCATTAACTTTACACACTGATCTAAAAGGAGGATCGCTCACATCTTCCATTGGCGCTAGTAATAATGGGAAATCACCTAAATCTATATTGCCTATCTTCATAAAAAGCTTTATTTTAACCTTTTAATAATCAATCCACAAAGAAAATCAATAATGAATAAACACCTAAAAGAATTGATATTTATTATTATTTGTATCTCTCCATTATTTATAATGAGTTTAGCTTCAAATTTAGTAGAAACCCCAACCGAAATATCATACGATGGATTAGACAGAAAGGTGTTGATGCTTTCAAACTCTTTTTTATTGTTTTTCTTCTTAATACCGTATTTTGCTATTAGAAAAAACAGCTACTATTCTATGAATTTATATAGAATAAAGGCGTTACCTGTCACATTAGTTATTGCTTCAACATTATTCTTTATTATTTTGAATGCTCCAGTCATTGAGTGGAACAAATCAGTTTCTTTTCCTGGATTTATGTCTTCATTCGAGTCATGGGCCTTACTAAAAGAAAAGCAGTTAGAGAGCCTAACCATCTATTTAGTTTCATTTGAAAATAACTTTGAATATTTAATTGGAGTTTTTGCCATTGCTATTATTCCAGGTTTTTGCGAAGAGTTTTTCTTTAGGGGGATTTTACAAAAGAATTTGAGTCAACTAATCAAAAACCCTCACTTTGCTATAATAATAAGTTCTGTATTGTTCAGTGCGTTCCATCTCCAGTTTTATGGTTTTTTCCCTAGGTTATTTTTAGGTGTTTTTTTTGGTTATCTTTTTTATTGGTCTGGTAGTTTGATATATCCTGTAATAGCCCATGCCTTTAATAACTTTTTGAGTTTAACGGTTTTTTATGCTGCTAGCAGTGGGCTTTTTGGTGATGATTTTGATGTTTCAGTAAACTCATCACCCGATATACCCCTTGCTGTTATAGTTTTTTCTATTTTTATTTTTCTATTTTTAGTAAGTGTTTTAAAAGCAAAATTTAAAGACAATAATGAATCGGGCTAATTTAAAGAGAAGGGTTTTAACTGGGATGTTTGGGGGTTCATTACTATTACTCTCAGCTTTACACGAGTTAACTTACCTTGCTGTTTTTGTTTTAATCATTTTTCTTTCTTCCAGAGAGTATTATAAAATACTATCTAATAATGGGTTTAGGCCTAATTTTAATTTAGGGGTTTTTTTATCTGTTGTTATTTTTATTACAACATATTTTTATGCAAGCAGTAAGAGTTTGATAGGTCTTCATTTTATTCTTGTTCCTATACTTCCTTTAGTTTGTTTATCTGCTCTCTATAGTTCAGATAATAAGCAAACACTTTCAAATGTATCTGTTACTTTTTTTGGAATTTTATATATATCACTTCCAATATCATTATTGAATTTTATTGTTTTTAATGATTATGGTTATAATTCGATTTACTTGATGGCTACATTATTATTTTTATGGACTAGTGAATCTGCTGCTTATTTTGGAGGCTCCCTTTTTGGTAAGAAAAAACTATTTGAGTCTGTCTCTCCCATGAAAACATGGGAAGGTGTTATTTCTGGGTTATTAGCTAATGTTATTTTAGCTTATTTCATTCATGAATATATATGGACTTCTTATTTTTCATTAGCCTTTTGGATTTTCTTCTCTGTTGTTGTTCTAATTTCTGGTGTATTTGGTGATCTATTTGAATCTTTATTAAAAAGAAATTTTAACTTAAAAGATAGCAGTAACAAACTACCTGGACATGGAGGTTTTTTAGACCGTTTTGATAGTTTCTTTTTTGTAATACCTTATGTATATTTTTACTTAAAAATTATTGATCAGATAACTTAAAATTGTACATTTACATAATTAAACCCAAAACACGATATGAGTTATAAAGAACCGGCTCCTATCATGCACGACAAGGATCCTCTCGAGTCTATGATGAAGAGATTTCATGTTGCTGCTGAATATTTAAATCTTGACGACGAAATTTACAGCGTCTTAAAATCATCAGTTAAAAAGATCATTGTTTCATTACCTATCTCAATGGATGATGGATCGATTAAGGTTTTTGAGGGATATAGAGTTATCCACTCAAATATCTTAGGGCCTTCTAAAGGAGGTTTAAGGTTTGATCCTAATGTTGATCTTAATGAAGTTACCGCATTAGCAGCTTGGATGACATGGAAGTGTGCTGTTGTTGATATTCCATATGGTGGAGCAAAAGGTGGTGTAAATTGTAATCCTAAAGAAATGAGTAACTCTGAATTAGAAAGACTAACCCGAGCCTATACACAATCTATGCATGATGTTTTTGGACCAGACAAGGATATTCCTGCTCCAGATATGGGCACAGGTCCTGATCAAATGGCTTGGTTGATGGATGAGTATTCAAGAGCAAGAGGAACAACTGTTAATGCTGTAGTTACTGGTAAACCAATTATTCTTGGTGGTTCAGTTGGTAGGATTGAAGCCACAGGAAGAGGTGTTATGGTTTCAACTTTATCCGCACTTACAAAAATGAAAATTAACCCTTTTAAGGCGACTGTTGCAATTCAAGGTTTTGGAAATGTAGGTTCATGGGCAGCCCAACTACTAAAAGAGAGAGGGTGTAAAGTTGTTGCTATCTCGGATGTTTCAGGTGGATATTTTAATCAAGATGGTATTGATATAGGAAAAGCAATAACTCATAAAAATGAGAATAATGGCATCCTTGAAAACTTTGATGGAGGTGAAAAAATATCTAATGAAGATTTATTGACTCTTGATGTCGATGTTCTTATACCTGCTGCGATGGAAAATACTATAACTGAGAAAAATGCTAATAAAATAAAAGCAAAGCTAATTGTTGAAGGTGCTAATGGACCAACGTCTCATGAAGCTGATCCAATTTTAGAGAAAAAAGGAGTAATAGCTATCCCTGATATTTTAGCAAATGCTGGAGGGGTTATTGTATCTTATTTTGAATGGGTCCAAAATCGTTTAGGATTTAAATGGACAAAAAACAGAGTTTATAGAAGAAGTGACTCAATTATTAAACAAGCTTTTAATAATGTTTATTCAATTTCTAAAAAATATAATATTTCTTTAAGAACTGCTGCTTATATTGCGGCAATTGATAAAGTTTCAAGAACCTATAAGTACAGAGATGGTTCTTTTACTTTCCAGAAAAATGGTAAGGATTCATAAAGAAGGAAAAAGTTTTATAACTGTTTTATTAATAGTATTAATAATAATTAATGTTAGTATAGTTTTAACAGGTCTGTCTTTATTTATTTTATCTTGTTCAATATCTGTTTTTGTTTTTTTGTTCTTCTTACAGTTTTTTAGAGATCCACAAATAAAAAAAAACTTAGATAATAATAAGGTTATTTCTCCAGCCAACGGGAAAGTAGTTTTTATTGGTGAGTCAGAAGAGGGAGAGTATTTTAAAGAAAAGAAACTTCAAATTTCAATTTTTATGTCTCCATTTGATGTTCATATAAATAGACATCCTATATCTGGTGAAATTAAATATTATAAATACCACAAAGGCAAATATTTAGTAGCTTGGCATCCTAAATCAAGTACTAAAAATGAAAGGACAACAACTGTAATTGAAAACAGGAAAATAAAAATATTAGTTAGGCAAATTGCAGGTCTTGTTGCAAGGAGAATAATTAATTATTCTAAAGTTGGTTCTAAAGTTGATCAGGCAAGTCAATTAGGCTTTATTAAGTTTGGTTCACGAGCTGATATTTTTCTGCCTTTAGATTTTAAGTCAAGCATAAATGTTGGCCAAAAGACAATTGCCGGTGTTACCGAATTGGGGAAATTAAACTAATTTTTTTTCAATAACTCTAATAAGTAGCTCCAAATACTTTTTATCAACTTCATTAAAAGTATTAATCTCTTTACTATCTATATCTAAAACACCAAAGACATTACTGTTCTTAAAAATTGGTAAAACAATTTCAGATTTTGAGTCGGAACTACACGCTATATGACCTGGGAATTTTTCAACATCTGGCACAATAATTGCCTTCTTCTTTTTCCATGTTACTCCACATACTCCTTCACCTTTTTTTATTCTAAAACAAGCAACAGGCCCTTGAAAAGGACCTAAAATGAGTTCTTCTTCTTTAGCTAAATAAAAACCTACCCATAACCAGTCAAATGTTTGATGAATGGCGGCTGAAACATTTGATAGTATAGCATAGATATCTGTTTCGTCCGAGATTAAGCCTTTTATTTGTTCAATTAGATTAATATACTTTTTTTCTATATTGATATTTTTAGGTTCTTTAAAATTATGCATGGTTATAAATGGTATATAGTTTGTTATCTCTAATTTTTTGATATTTCTTCAAATCAATTTTAGGTGCTTTTATCCCTTTTTCAAATTTTTTATCAGAAACAAAAACTCTAGCCTCATCCCACAAACCCTCTTCGATAAAACTGTTAATTGTTTTTGCTCCACCCTCAACAATTATGCTACCTATTCCTTTTTCTAAAATATCCCTAAGAATATCTTTAAGTATAAATGACTTATTTTGGATTAAATGTTTGTTTTTAAGTTTTTTGTCAAACTCTTTATTGTATACGAACAGAGCCCCCTCATCTTCAAATAATTTTATTTTTTCATTTATCTTAAAATTAGGGTCAAGCACTATCCTTGTAGGATCATTACCTGTCCAGGACCTTACGTTTAATGATGGGTTATCTGTATTGGCTGTATTTACCCCAATCAATATTCCTGGCTCCTCTGACCTCCATTTGTGAACTAACATTCTTGATAATTCATTTGATATCCACTTCGAAGAACCGTCTTCTTTTGCTATGAAACCATCTTTGGTTTCAGCCCACTTTAAAATTATATATGGTAAGTTGGTAAGTTGGTTTTTAAAAAATCTCTTATTTACAATAAGCCCTTTTTCTTTTTCTATATTTTCTATTACTGATATTCCACCTTTTTTTAGCTTGTTAATTCCTTTTCCGTTTACAATTGGATTTTGATCTTGATTGGATATTATAACTTCTTTTGGTTTATATCTCATGATTTCATCAGAGCAAGGTGGTGTTTTCCCGTGATGGCTACAAGGTTCAAGATTAATATAAAATGAGCTTCCTTCTAATAATGATTTATCTGTAACATTATTTATTGCATTTATCTCAGCATGTTCTTTTCCGTATTTCTCATGATAACCTTCTCCTATAATTTTTCCTGATTTTACAATAACACAACCAACCATTGGATTTGGCGAGACATTTCCAAGTCCTTTATTTGCAAGATAAAAAGTTCTTTCGATGTACTTTTTGTGATTATCTTTCATCTTTATTTTTAATGTTTATGCAGTCAAATTTAATATACTCTGAATTACTTAAAAAGGTAAAAAATTATTCTGATAATGAATTAAAAAACATATCATTAAAATATTTATTTCTCAAATTTAGTATATCAAGTTCTGATTTACTTATAAATAAATCAGTAAAGTGGAATCAAGAAATTCAGGACGATTTTACAAATGATATTAAGATGTTAAATAAAAAAATACCAGTTCAGCATATTACGAGCTCTGAGTTTTTTTTTGATAAAGTATTTTATATAAATAATAACACATTAATTCCCAGACCTGAAACAGAGGAGTTAGTTAGTATTATTATAAAATCTGAGAAAAGTAATCACAAAAAAAATATTCTTGATGTTGGAACAGGTTCAGGTTGTTTAGCGGTCACATTAAGCAACCATCTTCCATCCGACGTAATCGGAATAGATAGCTCCAGAGAAGCTATCATAGTAGCAAAAAAGAATAATATATTAACTTCAAATGAAGTGACTTTTATCAATTCTAAAATTGAAGAATATACTCCGTTAGAACCTTTTGATCTAATTGTTAGTAATCCTCCGTATATTCCTAAAAAAGATAAGATCAAAGTCGATAAAAATGTTTTAGAAAATGAACCCCATAGTGCTTTATTTATTGATTCGGATCCTATTTATTTTTATAAAATAATTTTCAATTTTGCTAAAAAGCATCTTAATAAAAAAGGAAAAGTATATTTTGAAATTAACCAAAATTATGTTGATCAAATAAAAGTTTTACTTAAAGAAACTAATTTTGAGGTAGTAAAAGATTTTTATGGTAACGACAGGTTTGTTATTATAAAAAATATTAATAAAAATTATGAAAAAAATTAATGTAGGTTGGGAAGAATGGATTTCGATGCCAGATTTAGGAGTCCCAGCTCTTATTGCTAAAACAGATACTGGCGCCCAAACATCCTCTCTTCATGCATTTAATATTCAGAAATTTGGAAAAAAAAACAAAGAAAAAGTTAGGTTCGGAATACAACCAATCCCAGAAGATCCTAACTACAAAATATTTTGTTCTGCTAAATTAATTGATGAAAGAAAAATTAGATCTTCTAATGGTATGGTTGAGGTGAGATATGTTATATCTACAAAATTAAATTTAGGAGGAGAGGCTAGAGAAATAGAGATTACCCTTTCAAACCGTGAAAACATGAACTACAAAATGCTTATTGGCAGAAGTGCTTTAAAGGGTATTACAGTCAAACCAAACACAAGTTTTATTAATGGTGAGCTTTCTTATTCCTTATATAAAAAAAGTAGAAGAAAGTCTTTACCTAAAAGATCACTAAGAATTGCAATTTTAACTAGAGAGCCTAATAATTTTTCAACTCAAGCATTAGTTAAATCAGCCGAACTCAGAGATCATGATGTTGAATTAATTGATACAAAAAGATGTTATTTAGATATTAAAAACAAAGTGCCAAGGGTACATTATGATAATAGGGAGCTTCCGTTTTATGATGTGGTTATTCCAAGAATCGGGGCTTCAATTACACACTATGGTATGGCTGTAGTAAGGCATTTTCAGGCCATGGGAACATATTGTTTAAACTCAGCAGACTCAATAGGCTTATCAAGAGATAAACTTGCAGCTCATCAAATCTTATCATTTCAAAGACTACCAATGCCAAATACCGCATTTGGTAATTCTCCTAAAGATACTTCAAGAATGATTAAACTGTTTGGAGAATCCTCCTTAGTAATTAAACTTCTAAACAGTACTCAAGGTAAAGGTATAGTTCTTGCGGAAAGCCAGAAAGCTGCAAAAGCTGTTATCAGTGCGTTTAGAAATTTAGATGCTAATTTTTTAGCACAAGAATATATTAAAGAATCAAAAGGTGAGGATATTCGATGTTTAGTTCTTGGGCGTAAAGTAATAGCTTCAATGGTCCGTACACCAGCTGAAGGTGAATTTAAATCTAATTTACATGCAGGCGGTAAATCAAAAAGTATTAAAATAACAATAGAAGAAAGAAGGTTAGCCGTAAGAGCTTCTAGAACCCTTGGTTTAAATCTTTCTGGTGTAGATATAATTAGGTCTGACTCAGGACCTAAGATTATTGAAGTGAATAGTTCACCTGGGCTACAGGGAATACAAGGAATAACAAAAGTTGATTTAGCATCTAAAATTATCCAGTATATTGAAATGTATTCCGGGTATGTAAAGACTTAACTATTTAAAACTTTAATGTTATTCCTGTTAAAAAATTAGTTGTTGCTTGGGGGTAAAAACCAGCACCATCGCCAGTTACTATACTTCCTTTTTCGTCTGGGTAGTTATATGTATAATAAAATCCTCTGTCAACATATTCTTTATTAAAAATATTATTTATTAGTCCATTTATCACAATCTCCAAATTTTTCTTTGTTTCGATGCTATATTTAAAATTTATATCACTAGTAAAGAAGCCTTTCAATTGATCTTGATTTGAAATAGTACTATTTAAATTACTCATATATTGTTTTCCAACATATTTTGATAGAACAGAAATCATAAAGTTTTCCGAAGACTCATATACAAAAGCATTTCCAATAATTATGTTAGGTGAAAAAGATAGGTTTGTGTTTCCTAGGTTCTGTAAACGTCCGTTTATAGATGCTCTAAACTCTCTGTTTTTGTTTGAGCTAAACGATGCATTTGGTCTTACTGAGAAATATTTGTTTATCTTAACTTTAGAATCCACCTCAAGACCTAATCTAAAGCTTTTTCCACTAGTTGCTCTAATTGGAGCTCCAACATCATCAATCGCACCAGTCAGAACTAATTGATTTCTATAGTTCATATAATATAAATTAGTGCTTACTTGAAATTTTTTATTTGTATGTCTCCACCCTAACTCAAAATCATCTAAAGTTTCAGGAGAAGAAACACCGTTTTCAAAATCATTCCTATTAGCCTCTCTATTTGCTCTAGCATAAGAAACATATAGATCGCTATTACCTTTAATAGAATAAACAAAACCAGCTTTAGGGTTAAAAAAATCATATTTTGCATCAATGTCTAAAGGAGCTCTTTTGGAAGTAAGGCCATCAGTTTGATAACTTACAAAGCGTCCCTGAAGATCTAAATAAGAAGACAATTTATTATTTATGTCAAAGGTTATTTTAGAAAATATACTAATATCTTCTTTTTGTGAGCTGCTAAAGTAATAACGGTCACCAAATAATGAGCCACTATTAAGATTACTTCCCCAAATTACTTCTCCAAAATGATCTCCAGAATAATTACTATAAGACCCACCTGTTATTATATCTATTTTGTTTTTGTTAAAAGATGTATTGAAATTAATTACATAAAATTCATTATCTAACCACCTTCTTACTATTACATCACTATTATCTTTAATTATGTTGTTAAAGTTTTTTGCGTCTTCTTCTTTTTTAAATTGCTCAAAAAAACCCGAACCTTTAGTCAAATTTAGCCCTAAGCTGGTAGACCAATTTTTGGATATTTTCTCGTTCCAATGTAATTGATAGTGATTTTGGTTATAGTCATCAACTTCATTTTCATATGTGTATGGATTTTGTCTCCTGTTCTCGAGTAATTGTTGTTCATCTAACCCATACCATGATTGATATGTTCTTTCTTCTCCACCAAAAGAAATTATTTTTACTAATCGGTTGTCATCACCGTAGGATGCTTGAAGAAAATATGATTTGAGATCTGAAAAGGCTCTATCAACATATCCATCAGAATTAATTTTTGATAGTCTACCGGATACCTCAATATCATTTTTTAGTTTACCTGTTGAAAATTTAACGGTATGTTTTCTTGTGTTATAAGACCCAAAAGAATTTGAAACTTCACCGTAAGCTTTTTCTGATATAGCATCAGTTAATATATTTAAACTAGCACCAAATGCTCCAGACCCATTGGTTGATGTTCCGACGCCACGCTGAAGTTGAAGGTTTTCTGTTGATGAAGCAAAATCACCTAGGTTTACCCAAAAGGTTCCATGGCTTTCTGCGTCGTTATAAGGTATTCCATTGATTGTTACATTAATTCTTTCACTATTTGATCCTCTTATATTTAGATAGGTGTAACCTACACCAGCGCCTGCATCTGAAGATGAAAAAACAGACGGAAGATAGTTTAATAATATAGGAATATCTTGACCTAAATTTCGATTTGAAAGTTCTTTTTTATCTATGTTGGAGTAAGTGACAGGTGTTTTGGAATTTGCCCGAACTGCTTTTACGAGAACTTCATCTAATATAAATTTTTTCTCCTCTAGAGTGATAATTAAATTTTGATCTTCAGCTAAGTCAATTTGTTTTTCAACAGACTCATAACCCGTATATGATATTAATAAGTTGTAGTTTCCTTTGTTAAGGTTCAAAATAAAATTGCCATTATTGTCAGATGAAGTCCCTTCAGATAATCCACCTATTTTTATAGATGCTCCAGTTAAAACCTCTAATTGACTATTTATAACTTTACCTGATATTGTAAATTTTTGTGCTTTTGTTGTGAATTGAATAAGTAAAAATAAAAGACATAAAATTCTCATAAGTATTATATTAATTATTTATTGGGGATATCAAAATTAGTAAACTGTTTTACTACGCCAGCATTATCTGGATCAGCTTTTAGAGTATAATCTCAGCCTTTATATTGAGGCACCCCTTGTATTTGTAATTTATTTATTTCTTAAAATAATATCAAGACAAAAGGATAATCTATTTTCTATTTTTCCTTTAACTTCAAAATAATCTATTTCTCGGTTGATTAATTTTTCTTGGAACTTATAATATAATAACTCTCTATTTTTTGGGTTTTCTCTTAGAGGATCCTCTTCCCAGGGTATGTCAGGTTTACATAAAAAATATATATCAAACCTTTCTGCCTTTGACATTATTCTTATTTCTGGATTTAGTGTCTTAAATTTTACCTCACTCCAAATTTCAATATCAAGCAAACAAGTGTCTGAAATTAAGTACTTTCCTTTTTTTTTTGAGTTTTTTTCTAATTTCTTTCTTTGTCCTTTTGCAATTTTATTTAAATCATCTAATGAATAATTTTGCTTAGTAGCTAGATACTCTCTCGAGTATTCAGAAACTAAAATACAGTTTAATTTTTTTGAAAGCATTAATGCTAAAGTGCTTTTTCCACTAGACTCAGGACCTATAAAAGCAATCTTAATCATTTTTTAAATTTTTTTTCCACTCCATATATCCAGATATAGCTAAAGCTAGAAACACAAAATACTGGAAGCTTGTAATATATAATTCTTTGTATATAAATAAAGGAATATAAATTATATCAGCAATTATCCAATATATCCAATTTTCAATTTTTCTTCTTGCTAGCAACAACATTGCCGTAAGGCTTAAAGCTGTTGTTATACTATCTAAGAAAATCACATCGCTGTCTGTAGACTGTAGAATAAAGAATAGAATAAGAAAAGAAACAATAAAAAATGATATATAAATCAGATTATCTTTTAAGTCATTATTTGAAATTCTTTTTTTAATTTTTTTGTTTTTAGATGTCCAAAGTATCCATCCGTAAACGCTCATTAAAAAATAGTAAATATTAATGCCGGCCTCAGCATATATTTGGTATTCGTATGTTATATAAACATAAATTAACACACTAATTATTCCTGTTGGAAAAACTAAAACATTATTTTTTTTTGCAAACCACACACTTAGGATCCCCATGGAGGTAGCAATTACTTCAAGAATCGACATATTAATATTATGTTAAAGAATTTTTTAACTCAATTATAATGCATTAGTTTTGCTTGGCAAATAGTTAAAATTCTTATTTGCCATGAAAAAAGACTTAAAATTTCAAAACGAAGCACTTACATTTGATGATGTTCTCTTGGTGCCGTCTTACTCTGAAATAATTCCTTCTGACACTAATGTTCAAACTAATCTTACAAAAAGTATAGGCTTAAATATACCGTTATTGTCTGCTTCAATGGATACAGTTACTGAGTCCAGGTTAGCTATTGCACTTGCTCTAAAAGGAGGTATTGGAATTATTCATAAGAATATGTCTATTGAAAATCAATCTGGTGAAATTAGAAGAGTTAAAAGATCACAGAGCGGAATGATTAAAGACCCCATAACAATGGAAAAAAGCTCTACTGTAAAAGACGCTTTACAAGTAATGAAAAAACATCAGATTGGGGGTATACCAATTATTAATTCTTCTAATGAACTAATTGGTATTGTAACCAATAGAGACCTTAGGTTTCAAAAAGAAAATGATAAAAAGTTAACGGGTATAATGACAAAAAAAGTGGTTACAGCCAAGGCTGGAATTAGTCTAGACGACGCCGAAAAAATATTAAAAAAACATAAAATCGAAAAACTACCTATCGTAGATGGTAAAAAATTTGTTGGGTTAATTACATACAAGGATATTCTAAAAAATAAGTCTATGCCCGATGCTTGTAAAGATCATCTTGGGAGGTTAAGGGTAGGCGCTGCAATTGGTGTCTCAGAAGATTGGGAAGAGAGGCTGAACAAATTAGTCGATGCTAGTGTTGATGTTATTTCAATTGATACTGCTCACGCTCACTCAAAGTCTGTAATTGATTTGTTGAAAACTATTAAATCTAACTATGATATAGAGGTTATAGTTGGTAATATAGCAACCGCTGGTGCAGCAAAAACTCTTATCAAAGCAGGAGCTGATGCTATTAAAGTTGGTGTTGGTCCGGGTAGTATTTGTACCACCAGGATTATTGCGGGAGTTGGTGTTCCCCAGTTATCTGCGGTCTATGATGTTGCACAGTCCGCAAAAGGATCCAAGGTTCCAGTGATTGCTGATGGTGGCATCAGGTTCTCAGGCGATGTTTCAAAGGCTCTAGCAGCTGGTGCTGATTCTGTGATGGTTGGCTCTCTTTTTGCAGGAACAGAAGAAACTCCTGGGGATATAATAATTTACGAAGGAAGGAAATATAAAGCTTATAGGGGTATGGGGTCAGTTGAGGCAATGGAAGAAGGGACTAAAGACAGATACTTTCAACAGAATGAAGAAAACCCCAAAAAGTTAGTTCCAGAAGGTATTGTTGGAAGGGTTCCTTATAAGGGTAGTGTTTCGGAGGCAATTTATCAATTAATAGGAGGTCTTAGGGCAGGAATGGGTTATGTAGGTGCGAAAAATATTCAAAAATTAAGAGATGCTCAGTTTGTAAGAATCACAAATGCAGGATCTATTGAAGGTCATCCTCATGATGTATTCATTACAAGGGAAGCTCCTAATTACTCTAAAAAATAAGATATTCTTTCTTATTTTTGAGGATGAGACTTAGAACAACACCAAACTTTTTTTTAATATTAGGATCAGTTTCGTGGGCTTTATTTTCGTTATTGCATTTATATTCTGTTATTGTTATTAATAATTTTATCAACCCATCGTATACTTCTATATATCTTTTATTTTTAGGTCTTTTCGTTATTTCTTTTTATAAATATTATGATTTATTATTTTCTGAATTAAGTCGTAAAAATATTTTTAATACTTTTTTTACCCTCTTTATCAACAGCTTAAAATTAATTGTTCCTGTTTTTTTATTTTTTGTTTTACTTTTTTTAGAGGTAGGGAAGATATTAATTGAGTCTTATTACTTTCAAAGCCTTTCTTATAATTTCATTGTTGGAATTTCATTTCTTTTTCTTCTAGTAAACTTTATTGTTTATAAGAGACTCATATTTTTTGAAGCTTCATCAATGACAAAGTCAATATTTAATGTTTTCCAGTATGGAGCATTATTTATATTCATGTTTGATATTATCTATAACTTTTTTCCTTCAAATGTTTACCAGTACTTTTTGGGTGTTTTGTTTATGGTTGGTGGAGTTTTGTTTTTTAATCAGAAGTGGATTGCGTACATGCATTTCGATCAAAAGTGGAAGACTATTATCTTTTCATT
>Ga0315315_10002879_pt1 | contig 15728 bp, 14 predicted proteins | sample M140m3416metaG_FD_203699 | JGI IMG/M metagenome (GOLD analysis project Ga0315315, IMG submission 203699) | Ammonia-oxidizing marine archaeal communities from Monterey Bay, California, United States - M1 40m 3416 | ecosystem: Environmental > Aquatic > Marine > Intertidal zone | place: USA...
CTTTAGAGTTTTATGTATAATTTTTGGATAATACTCGTGCTCTAAAGCAAGTATACGCTTAGAAAGCTCTTTCGCAGTTTCTCCCTTATTTATATTAATTGATTTTTGAAAAAGAATTTCTCCCTCATCATAATTTTCATTAACATAATGAATAGTAATTCCAGATTTAACTTCTTTTTTTTCAATAACTGCATTGTGAATGTTAATACCGTACATTCCTTTTCCTCCATACTTTGGAAGAAGTGCAGGATGGATATTGATTATTTTATTTGAGAATTTTTCGACAAAGGTTTTCGGAATTTTCCATAGAAATCCAGCAAGGACTATTAAACTCGGGCCTATTTTTAAAATTTCATTTGATACAAAAGAGGAGTTGTAAAAATTTTCTTTATTAATTAATAAAGACCTTATGTTAAGTTCCCTCGCCTTAGTAAGCGCATAGGCTTTTTTGTTGTTGCAAATCAAGAGTTCAATGGAAACGACCTCTATATCTTTAAAATACTCAAAAATTTTTTCCATATTAGTTCCTGAGCCAGAAACAAACAAAACTAGTTTTTTTATGCCCAAAATCAATTGCTGTTTTATTAAAACAAAATAACGGAAATATCTCGCTTTAATCAACCTATATTTCGATTCATTTTTTAATTTTTATAAAAAAGCGCTTATATAATATAAAGTTTTTTATTTTTGTCTGAACTTTAAACCAAAGAATTATGTCAGATATTTCATCGCGTGTAAATGCAATCATTGTTGACAAGTTAGGAGTCGACGAAAACGAAGTCGTTCCCACAGCTAGTTTTACGAACGATTTAGGAGCAGACTCTCTGGACACTGTAGAGCTTATCATGGAATTTGAGAGAGAGTTTGATATTCAAATTCCTGATGACCAGGCAGAAAAAATAGCTACAGTTGGACAAGCCGTCCAATATATTGAAGGTTCTAAATAATTTTTATGGAATTAAGGCGTGTTGTTGTTACCGGCCTTGGGGCACTAACGCCAATAGGTAACACGGTCTCTGAATATTGGGATGCTCTAATAAGTGGTGTAAGTGGAGCTGCACCGATCACTTATTTTGACGCTTCTCTTTTCAAAACCCAGTTTGCTTGCGAGCTAAAGCGGTTCGATCCTGAAAATTTTATGGACAGAAAGCTTTCTAGAAAAATGGATCGTTTTGCTCAATATGCTATAGTTTCATCAGATGAAGCAATTCTTGATTGTGGGATTGACCTTGAAAAAGCCAATAAAGATCGTATTGGTGTGATCTGGGGAGCAGGCATTGGAGGGTTAGAAACTTTTCAAAATGAAGTTCTAGGGTTCGCGTCTGGTAATGGGAACCCAAGATTTAATCCTTTTATGATTCCTAAAATGATTCCTGATATTGCGCCAGGAATTATTTCAATTAGAAATGGTTTTAGAGGCCCCAATTTTGCGACTGTCTCGGCTTGCGCATCCTCTGCTAACGCAATTATTGACGGATTAAATTACATTCGTTTGGGATATGCAGATATTATAATATCTGGCGGTTCAGAAGCTGGTGTTTCTATTTCTGGAATTGGGGGATTCAACGCCATGCATGCCTTATCCACACAAAATGATAATCCAAAAACTGCATCTCGTCCGTTTGATAAAGATAGAGATGGTTTTGTTCTTGGCGAAGGTGGAGGATGCCTCGTTCTTGAGGATTATGAACACGCCATAAGAAGAGGTGCGAAAATTTATGCGGAAGTTCTTGGAGGAGGCTTATCAGCAGATGCCTACCACATGACCGCACCACACCCTGATGGCATCGGAGCCATAAAAGTGATGCAAAACTGTATCAGAGATGCTAAAATTAATTTTTCTGAAATTGAAGCAGTAAACATGCACGGGACTTCAACCCCGCTTGGAGATTTAGCTGAAACAAATGCGTTACACAAAGTGTTTGGCAAGCACCTATACTCCATGAATATAAACTCAACAAAGTCTATGACTGGTCATCTTCTTGGTGCCGCAGGAGCTATTGAAGCGATTTCTTGCATCCTTTCTATAGAAAAAAGCATTATCCCCCCAACAATAAATCATGTGACGTATGATGATAATATTGACAAAAACATCAACTTTACTTTTAATCGAGCTCAAAATAGGGATGTGAACATTGCCATGAGCAATACTTTTGGATTTGGTGGGCATAACGCCTGCGTTGTTTTTAAAAAGTTTAAACAATAATTTTTCTTTAAACACTCTGTATACTTTACATATTGTATCTTTGATAAATGCTTAACCATGTGCTTTCACATAATGAAATTAGTGACAACGGAAGTTTGTTTGCAATACACAGTTCTCTAGAGCCATTTGGTTTAGCTTTTAAAATAAATTACTCTTTAAACACAAAACTAGTCAGATGTGGCCTTGATATTACTTTCAAAAACAATGAGGAAAATTATATGGTTTATAAAAATTTTCCTAAAGAAAATGAAACTCAAATTTGGTTGTTTTCAAACTCCTTCACTGTTTACAGCAAGAACAAAAGCTCTGTTTTTTTATTTGAGGAGGAACAAGTTGAACGTTCTTTGCTCCCAGAATTTCCAAAGGTTGATTTTGTTCTTAAAATTATAGGAGAAAAAACTTACTGTTCAAAATTTACTAAAAAACTAAACCTAATGGCTGAAATTTTATCTTGCTACCCTCTTCCAGAAAAAAAAATAAAATCTAAACACAACCTAATTTTTGATTAATGAAGCTAAATAAAACTAAAATTGTAGCAACCCTAGGTCCTTCCTCATCCTCTAGGTCGATGCTTAAAAAACTCCTAAATGCTGGCGTTGACGCATTTCGAATTAATTTCTCACATGCCTCTTATGAGAATACTTCGCAAACAATTAAACTTATCAGGGAGCTTAGCGCTGAATTAAAAATTCATGCATCCATATTAGCTGATCTTCAAGGCCCTAAAATTAGACTTGGAATGGTCAAGGAAAATACTTTTTTAAAAAAAGGGGGGGATCTCAGCGTTACCACTAAAGAAGTTGCCTTGGGTGACGAAAAACTTGTCTCAATCAATTATGCTAATTTTCCCAAAGACGTTAATTCCGGAGAAAAAGTTCTTATCAATGATGGCAAGCTTATTTGCAAGGTGCTAGAGTCCGACAAAAAAACTTTAGTTAAGCTAAAGGTTATTCAAGGAGGGGCTTTAGAATCAAGAAAAGGAGTCAACCTTCCAAACACTAAAATCTCAATGCCAGCTTTAACAAATAAAGACAAAGAGGATGCTTTGTTTGCAATCAAACATAAATTAGACTGGATTGCTTTGTCTTTTGTGAGATCAAAAAAAGATGTTTTGCTTCTTAAAAATCTTATTCAAAAAAATTCTAAACAAAACATTCCCATAATTGCAAAAATAGAAAAGCCGGAAGCTATTGAAAACATGAACGAAATTATACAAAAAGCTGATGGAATAATGGTTGCAAGAGGTGATTTAGGGCTTGAAATCCCCTCAGAAGAAGTTCCTTTATATCAAAAGATGCTTGTTAATAAGGCTAAAAAAGCAAGAATACCAATTATTATTGCAACACAAATGATGGAATCAATGATTGATAGTCTAACTCCATCAAGAGCTGAAGTAAACGATGTTGCCAATTCAATTATGGATGGAGCGGATGCAATTATGCTCTCGGGCGAAACATCTGTCGGAAAGTATCCTGTTGAAGTTGTTAAAACAATGGAAAGGATTATTAGAAAAGTGGAAGACTCTCCGCTAATCAAAAGTCCTTTTAGTGCACCTAAGTTAAAGTCCAAAAGATTGGTTACAAAATCTGTGTGTTTTCATGCCGCAAGTATTGCAAACGAGCTTAAGGCTTCTGCAATTTGTACACTAACAAATAGCGGTTACACTGCTTGGAAAATATCTTCTTTAAGACCAAGCTCTATAGTTTTAGTTTTTACATCCAACAAAAGGATTCTTTCTCAATTAAATATTCTTTGGGGAGTTAAGTGTCTTTATTACGATAATTTTGTAAGCACAGACGCTACAATCGCTGAAGTAAACCAAATGGCCGTTAATGAGGGTTTTATAAAAGTTAATGATTTCGTCGTGAATTTATCTGCTATGCCCATCGTTGAAAGGGGCGAGGTTAATACCCTTAGAATTTCCAAAATATAATCAGCTTTTTTTTTGCTTATTTTTGTAATATGGAAACAACTCGACAAAAAAAAATTGCTGGTGTTTTACAAAACGACTTGACGATGATTCTTCAAAAATTATTAAATAGTTCGAGTAAAAATTCTACAATTTTGTCTGTAACAAAAGTAAAAGTTTCAACAGATCTTTCACAAGCAAAAATATATGTTAGTATTTATCCAATAGATCAAGCCAAATCTGTTTTTGAATTAATCGAAATAAACAAAAGTTCTATAAAAAACTCTATGGGGATATTAATTAAGAATCAAGTGCGTCGCATTCCTTCAATTAATTTTTTTCTAGACGATTCTTTAGATTATATTGACAAAATAGAGAAGGCTCTTGAAAAAAAGTCAGATCCCTTAAAAGACAATTCTCTTATCGAAAAAAGAAAGTTCATTTAAAATCATGGGCTTTTCTAACTTTATTGCAAAAAGATATTATTTGTCAAAAAGCAAATGGAATATTGTAAATATAATTAGTAGAGCCGCGTCTTTGGTCCTTATTATTGCTGTTTGTTGTTTTTTTGTTGTTCTTTCTGTCTTTTCGGGTTTAAAAAATTTTGGTGAGAACTATGCTAAAGCTTTTGATCCAGAAATTAAAATTTATGGAAATGGTTACAAACATTTTTCAATAGAAGACAGTCTCTACAACAAAATTATGCTGTTGCCTGAAGTAACTTTTGTTTCAAAAACATTAGAAGAAAAGGTTCTTGTTCAAAATGAAGAGAACAATGATTTTGCCAATTTAATTGGAGTTGACGAATCTTATTCTTCAGTCTTACAAATTAAAAACATAATTTCAACAGGAAAATGGCTAACTCCTTTTTCAAAAAACTTTGAAGCGGTTGTTAGTTATGATTTAGCTGATAATTTAGACTTGGGCTTATTTAATTATGGAAGTGGCTTAACCATATTGGTCCCATCAAAGACAAAATCAAATAGTCTGTTTCAAAAAAAGTTTTCATCTTATTCTTATATAGTCAACGGGTTGTTCAGCTCAAATGAAAACACCAATCAAAAAACTCTTTTTACATCAATTTCCTCAGCAAGAAAATTGCTTTTAATTGATGAAAACGCCATTTCGGCAATTTTAGTTAAAACGACTGAGGACTCAGACAAGGTATCAATAGTGAATAAAATAAAAAAGATTGTTGGAAAAAATTTCAATGTAAAAACTCGAAAAGAATTAAATGAGTCTTATTATAAAATGCTTAAAACCGAGGGGCTGATTCTTAATTTAGTGCTGGGCTTAATTTTAATTATTGCAATGTTTAACACGGTTGGGGCTGTTATTATTTTAATTATAGAGAAGCAAAAAGATATAAAGTTTTTGTATAAGTTTGGAGCCAACAAACATCAAATTCGCTCGATCTTTTTTAAACACGGTCTTTTTTTGTCTTTTTCTGGGGGGTTGATTGGTTTAACTATCGGTTGTTTAATCGTTTTTTTACAGGAAAGTTTTGGATACATTCTGTTGTCGGGAACTGCAATTCCATATCCTGTAGCTTTTGATGCATACAATTTTATAACCGTAGTTGGCTGGCTTTTTGTGGTGGGGTTGTGTGGTTCTTTATTTTCTTTAATTGCTTTAAAAAAAATTAAGATATAAATTCAAAGCTTTCTGATCTTTCTTCGAGTTCTTTAAAAACCGTCCAAACTTCTTTTGTAGTATCGCCAGTAACCAATCTTTTTCTAAATGGTTTAAAGTCGATAATTCCCTTAAAATAGTTTGAATAGTGTCTTCTTGTTTCTAGAAGCCCTAGCCTTTCTCCTTTCCATTTTATAGCCATTTCTAAGTGTCTTTTGGCTGTTATTATTCTTTCTCTCATTGAAGGTAACGTACACTTAGTTCCCTCACTTAAATACTTTTTTACATGTTTAAAAAACCAAGGATTTCCTATACTGGCTCTACCAATCATAGCCCCATCAAGACCGTATTCATCTCTCATTATTCTAGCACTTTCTGGTGAGTTAACATCTCCATTGCCAAAAACAGGGATGAACATTCTTTGATTGTTCTTTACGGCTGCAATTGGTCTCCAATCTGCTTTTCCCTTATACATTTGCTTCCTGGTTCTTCCGTGAATAGCAATAGACTTTATACCAACATCTTGCAACCTTTCTGCAACCTCGACTATTTTAATGCTTTTCTCATCCCAGCCAAGCCTTGTTTTTACCGTAATCGGCAGTGATGTTCTTTTCACCATTTCTTTTGTTAACTTAACCATTAAATCAATATTCTTTAAAATGCCTGCCCCCGCCCCTTTTGAAACCACTTTTTTTACTGGACATCCAAAATTAATGTCAATTATGTCTGGTCTACTCTTTTCAACGATATCAATTGTTTGTAACATTGAGTCCATATTTGCTCCAAAAATTTGTATGCCAACAGGGCGTTCTTTTTCATAAATATCTAATTTCATTACACTCTTGTGGGCATTTCTAATTAACCCTTCGCTTGAAACAAATTCGGTATATACAACATCCGCCCCCTGTTCCTTGCACAAAGCCCTAAATGGGGGGTCGCTTACATCTTCCATAGGAGCCAATAACAACGGAAAGTTCTTTAATTCTATATTACCTATTTTAACCAACTTTTAACCTTTATTTAGTGCAAAAGTAAAATATTAATTCTTATACGTCTAGTCTATTAATTGACTTATATTTGCTTTTATATTTATTAATATAAATGAGCGCTATAAGAAACTTTTGTATTATTGCTCACATTGATCACGGAAAAAGCACTCTTGCAGATAGGCTTTTAGATTTCACCGGAGCTGTATCATCGCGTGAAAAACAAGATCAGCTTTTGGACAATATGGATATTGAAAGAGAGAGAGGTATTACTATAAAGTCACATGCTATTCAAATGGATTACTCAAAAAATGGCGTAGACTATGTTTTAAACCTAATTGACACACCTGGCCATGTTGATTTCTCATATGAAGTGTCAAGGTCCATTGCCGCTTGTGAAGGTGCTTTGTTGGTTGTAGATGCTGCTCAAAATATTCAGGCCCAAACAATATCAAATCTTTATTTGGCTTTGGAGAACGATCTTGAAATAATTCCTGTTTTAAACAAAGTAGATCTTCCCTCGGCTAATCCAGAGGAAGTAAGCGATGACATTGTTGATTTATTGGGCTGTAAAAAAAATGAAATTATTTTTGCTTCTGCTAAAACCGGTCAAGGAATAGAAAATATTTTAGATGCAATAATCTCTGTTGTCCCTGAGCCCAAAGCAGAGCTTGGCGCTCCTTTAAAAGCATTAATTTTCGACTCCGTTTATAATCCTTTTAGGGGGGTAGAAACTTACTTTAGAGTTTTTTCTGGAGAAATAAAAAAGGGGCAATCGATAAAGTTTTTATCAACACAAAACAAATACAGTGTCGACGAAGTTGGTACCCTTAACTTAACCCAAACCCCTAAAAGCTCTATCAAAGCAGGAGATGTTGGATACCTAATTACCGGAATAAAAAATGCAAAAGAGGTCAAGGTTGGGGACACAATTCTTAACGCTGACTCTGAAGAGACAGAAGGTGTTTCGGGGTTTGAAGATGTTAAGCCAATGGTTTTTGCTGGAATATATCCAGTTGACACTGAAGAATACGAGGATTTGAGGTCTTCTATGGAAAAACTACAGCTAAACGACGCGTCATTAGTTTTTGTTCCTGAGAATTCCTCCGCACTAGGTTTTGGCTTTAGGTGTGGTTTCTTGGGAATGTTACATTTAGAGATAATTCAAGAAAGGCTAGAAAGAGAATTTAACATGTCTGTCATTACAACTGTTCCTAATGTTTCTTATAAGGCTTATGTCAAAAAAGACCCAAATTCAGCTATTTTAGTGAACAACCCCAAAGACCTTCCTGAACCTAGTGGCTTAGACAGGGTTGAAGAACCTTACATAAAAGCAACAATTATCACTAAATCAGATTATGTTGGGAATGTTATGAGTTTGTGTATTGAAAAAAGAGGGCAAATTAAAAATCAAACTTATTTAACGACTCAAAGGGTGGAGTTGGTTTTTGATATGCCGTTAGCCGAAATAGTTTTTGATTTTTACGACCGACTAAAAACCGTGTCAAAAGGTTATGCTTCTTTTGATTATTCTCCTATTGGAATGCGCTCCTCTAAACTCGTCAAAGTAGATTTGTTATTAAACGGTAACTCAGTAGACGCTCTGTCTGCTTTGATTCACAGTGACAACGCTTATAAAATTGGAAAGAAAATGTGCGAAAAACTTCGCACTTTAATTCCTCGGCAACAATTTGACGTCCCTATTCAAGCTGCGATTGGGGCTAAAATAATTTCAAGAGAAACAATTAAGGCCGTTCGTAAGGATGTTACTGCAAAATGTTATGGTGGTGATATCTCTAGGAAAAGAAAGCTGTTAGAAAACCAAAAAAAGGGAAAGAAAAAAATGCGTCAAATTGGAAGCGTAGAAATTCCTCAAGAAGCGTTTATGGCGGTTTTAAAACTGAATGATTGATTTTTTGGAATTATTTTAATATTATTAATTTAAAATTTGTCTTATGAAGAAAAATTTAAACGTGCTGTTTTCTTTAATTCTTGTCCTTTGTTCTTGTTCCGGTTCAAACGAAAGCTCGGCTGAAGAAGTTGTTGATCCAACGATAAAAATACCTCTGGAGATTTACAAAAAAATATATGGCACTACCTCTGAAATTACTATCTCGGGAAGTTATGTTTACATAAACACGAACAGCATGCCCGACCACAAAAGCCCCTATTACAAAGACACTAAATGGCACAGCAGTAAATACGAAGCTTACGACACTACAAATCCTAATGTTTTTCACACAGGAAGTTTTAATTTAAACCCTAATAGGGTTTCGGAGTTAAGCCTCTCTTTTAAAATCCCTAATTCCCCCATGAAAAGTTCGACAAACAGACCTACGTCAATGGGACCTATTGGTGTTGCTCTAAATGGAGTTCCTTTTTACAACCAGTATGCGGGCATGAGTGAGCCTTTAACCAGAGAGATTAATTCTTTTGATAATTACAACGGTCATCCTGCCCCACTTTCGCCAGGTGGGGAAAATGGTTCTGGAGGGAGATATCATTACCACATGGAGCCTTTTTGGTTAACAACTAGTTTTGGAAAAGATGCTCTATTGGGTTTTTTATTAGATGGTTTTCCTGTGTATGGTCCTGAGGAAAATGGAAAAACAATTTCTAGTTCTGATCTAGATTCTTTTCATGGGCACTCCCATTCAACTAAAGAGTTTGTAAACGGTATATATCATTATCACACTACCGCTGATGCTCCCTACATTAACGGAAACGGATACTATGGTTCGCCGGGCACAGTTAGTCAATAGTTTGTTTTGTTGTTTCGCGCTGCTTATTCTTTCTTGCGAAAACAACCGGCCGAATTTGATTCTTCAAGCTGAAGAGTTAGACCTCAGAAATAATGTTGTTAATTATTTAGGAAAGCCTTTTACCGGACTTGTTTACGATTTTTTCGAAGGCTCCTCAGACACTTTGTGGGTAAAAAGCTATAAAAACGGTCTCAAAGACGGGTTTTGGAGAAAATATTATTCAAACGGTGATCTTAGAGAAAAAAGATTTTTTGTGTCCGGCAAAAAAGAAGGGGAGTTTGTTGGTTATTTCAGGGGTGGTGTTAAAAATTTTGTTTTTAGTTTTGATAACGGAGAATACAATGGCACTAACAGAATTTGGACTAAAAAAGGTCTTTTAATTAAAGAAAGTAACTTTAAGGGGGGCTATGAGCTTGGTTCTCAAAAAACTTGGTATCTTAACGGAAAAATAAAATCTAATTATATTATTAAAAACGAAAGAAGATATGGGCTTCTTGGAACAAAAAACTGTGTTAATGTTTTTAAAAACACTGCTAAAATTTAGTTTTTGTTTTTTTGTTTTTTCGTGCGCTAATTATAATAACGAAACTCTTCCTTATTACAACACACCAGATTTTACTCCGCATTTTCTTACTAAGCAAGACGTTGAGAAAAAAATAAAACACAAAGTATCTGAATTTAAGTTTTTGGATCAAAACAACACAATTTTTTCTTCAAAATCTTTAGATAAAAAAATTCATGTTGCAAGTTTTATTTTCACAACATGCTCCGATATTTGTCCAAAAATGACAACAAACCTGAAGCTTGTTGAAGAGGCGTTTTTTAACGACTCTTTGGTTAGTATTCTTTCATTTAGCGTAACGCCTTGGATTGACAATCCTAAAAAATTACTTGATTATATTGATTTTCATGAAATCAAGTCAAACAACTGGGTTTTTTTAACAGGCAATAAAACAAAAATTTATTCTTTAGCTCGCAAATCATACTTTGCTGAGGAAAATTTCGGATATTCAAAAGACAGCACTCAATTTCTTCACACAGAGCATTTTATTTTAGTCGATCAACAAAAAAGAATCCGCGGAATATACAACGGTACTCTTGCGCTAGAAGCCGAGCAGTTAATAAAAGATATTGTTGTTTTAAAAAACTCTTTATGAATCTTTTTCTTAATAAAAAAATTTGTTATTTTAAGTAAATATGAAAAAGCTTGAAAGAAGCCTTTCTTTGTCGTATGTAATAGCCATAAGTGTTGGGGGTATGCTTGGAAGCGGAATTTTTGTTCTACCTGGTTTGGCCTCAAATATTACTGGCCCGTCTGTGTGGTTGGCTTATTTAATAGGCTCTTTGTGTGTTCTTCCTGCGGCCCTATCAAAATCCGAGCTTGCCACTGCAATGCCTTCTTCAGGCGGAACATATGTTTACATTGAAAGGGCTTTTGGACCTTTGTTTGGGACCATTTCTGGAATTGGACTATGGCTTTCTTTACTTTTGAAAAGTTCTTTTGCGCTAATTGGGCTAAGTGCATATTTGTCTGTTTTAATAAAAATTGACGACAATATTGCCAAAGCTGTTGCTTTGGGTTTTCTCGGTTTTATAGTGTTTTTAAATGTTTTTGGGGTAAAGAAGGTTGGTAAAGTTCAGCTTATAGTGGTTATCGTTAGCTTAGCTTGTTTAAGCGCTGTTTTTTTGTTTGGACTTTCGGCTGAAAATCCGCTCTTTACAGCACCTTTCTTGAGTAGCGGAAATGCTGGATTAATTTCAGCCGTCGCATTTGTTTACATTTCTTATTCTGGTGTAATAAAGGTTGCTGCTATTGCTGGAGAAATTAAAAACCCTAATAAAAATCTTCCTCTGGCAATGATTCTTTCCCTTTTGTCAATCACCGCGATTTATGTTTTTACTTCCTTTGTTTTAACAAAAGTCGTTCCTCTTGATTCTTTGGGGGGCGACATACGGCCAATTTACACCGCCGCTAAACTTTTAGGTGGCGAATATTTTGGATATGTTGCTGCGGTCATTGGCGTCTTAACCCTTATGTCAGGGGCAAATGCTGGTGTTTTAGCCTCCTCTAGATTTCCTTTTGCAATGTCAAGGGACTTGCTTATGCCCCCTGTTTTTTCAAAGATTCACCCAAGGTTTTTAACCCCTGTCTTGGCAATTGTTTTTACCGGATTTATAATGAGTCTTGTTATTCTTTTTTTAGATGTCGTTAAAATAGCCAAGCTTGCTAGTGCTTTTATGGTTATGATGTTTATAGCTGTAAACTTCTGTGTTATTATTTTAAGGGAAACCTCTGCCCAGTGGTATAATCCCGCTTACAAGTCTCCTTTTTACCCTTTTTTACAGGTTTTTGGAATTGTCAGCGGTTTTGTTTTGCTGTTATTGCTTGGTTTGCTTCCATTATTGTCGGTTCTAGTTATTTTTATGATTGGTTTTGTTATTTACTTTTTTGTTGGTAAAAACGCCACCCGAACCGGTGTTTTGAAGAGCTATGGACACATTCCTGCTTTATTTTTATTTTATAAAAAAGAGGCCACTGGCCAAGATGTCGAGAAAAAAGCGGTTTCCTCTAGTTTAGACGGGAGGCTTGCTTCGGATGCTGGAACAATAGTTCCTTTGCTTGGAAACGAGAACTCTGCTGAAATGTTAACGGAAATTGCTTCTGCTATTAACACCCGAAGCTCAGTGCAGGCGGTAAACATTACAGAGGTTCCCAATCAAACATTTTTGGAAGCATTAAATAAAGACACGCCCAAAATTCTTTCTACCGAAAGAAGATTGAAGAATCTTTCTCTATCAAAAAACCTCAATATCGATTTTGAGTCTGTCGTTACCCACGAAGTGTCTAACACAATTGCTGAACTAAGTGGTCAAACAAACTGCGATTGGTTGGTAATGGGTTGGAACGGAAAAGCGCATCGAGGAATATTTGTCAGGAACCCAATTGGATGGCTTTTGGCAAATGTGTCCTCCAATTTTGCTCTTTTTAAAGATAACGGTATTAAAAACATTAGCGAAGTTTTAATAGCTCTTCGACCGGGAAGGAAGGATAAGGATTTTCTTTCCGTGGCTGAAAGAATTTGTTTGTTCTATGAAGCGTCACTCACTCTAATTCATGTTGTTAACCCCTCTTTTTCAGAAGCGAAAAGAAAAAACATGGAAAAAAATTCTTTATCCCTGTTGTCTAATTTAAGTGTTCCTAATGTTTTAAAAATCCAAAAAAGTGACGACCCAATAAACTCTATTTCTTCCGTTTCGTCTGAATATGATTTGTTAATTTTAGGGGCTCCCGAAAAAGATAGCTGGGTAAGCGTACTGCTTGGAACCGGAAGAGACAAGTTTGCCGAGGGCTCTGCTTGTTCTGTTCTAAGGCTTACCATGAAAAATTAATAGTAAATGAAAATATTTCCAATAGAGGCGGGTAATTTTAAGCTTGATGGCGGAGCGATGTTTGGTGTAGTTCCTAAGGTTTTGTGGCAAAAAACTAATCCTGCTGATTCAAACAACATGATAGAAATGGCGTCTAGATGCTTGCTAATAGAAAATGGTAGTCGTCTTGTTTTAATAGATGCTGGAATGGGAGACAAACAGTCTGAAAAGTTTTTTAGCTATTACTACAGGTGGGGAAGATTTAATTTAAAAAACTCTATTGAAAAGGCAGGGTTTTCCTGCGAAGAAATAACGGACGTGTTTTTTTCACATCTTCATTTTGATCATTGTGGCGGGGGTATTGTAAGAGATGAAAGAAAAGGTTTTTTTAAACCTTTTTTTAAAAACGCCCGCTATTGGTCAAACAAAAAACATTGGGACTGGGCAACAAAACCCAACATTAGAGAAAAGGCTTCTTTTCTTAAAGAAAACCTTTATCCAATAGAGTCCTCTGGAAAATTAAATTTTATTGATGAGCATTCGTCGGGCTTTAAATTTAAGCCAGAGCTTGGGTTTGATATTTTGTTTGTTGACGGTCACACAGAAAAACAAATGATTCCTAAAATTTCTTACATGAGCAAAAGCCTAGTCTTTGCAGCGGACCTTATTCCAACAGCGGCTCACGTGCCTATTCCCTACGTGATGGGGTATGACACTAGGCCTCTTTTAACAATGGAAGAAAAGGCTTTGTTTTTAAAAGATGCTGTAGAAAACGAATACTTTTTAGTTTTAGAACATGACGCTCATAATGAGGTGGTTAGTTTAAAAAACACCGAAAAAGGAGTCCGGATTGATAAAGTTTATAAATTCAGTGACTTATTCCGCCCATAGTTTATTATTTTTGTGTTCCAATACTTATTGCATAATCTTATGAAACATTTTTCTTTGACACTTGGCCTGTTGTTTTGTTTTAATTTGCTTTCTGCTCAATACTGGCAGCAAAAAGTTGATTATACAATGTCTGTTGAATTAGACGCAAAAACCGCCAATTACTCTGGTTTTCAAAAACTAGTTTACACTAACAACTCGCCCGAAAAACTTTCAAAAGTTTTCTATCACTTATATTTTAACGCGTTTCAGCCAGGAAGCGATATGGCTGTTCGTCTTAAAAATGGAGCTGATAAAAACGGTCGTTTCAAAGTAAACATTGACTCTCTTAATTCTAATCAGAGTGGGTTTTTAAAAGTTTCTTCATTAAAACAAAACGGAAAAAAAACAAAAATAATTGAGTCAGGAACAATCTTAGAAGTCACTCTAAACGAACCACTTTTGCCAGGAACGTCGACTGTTTTAGAGCTAGAGTTTGCCGGACATGTCCCAGACTTGATTCGTCGAGCAGGCAAAAACTCCAAAGAAGGGGTTGCTTTTTCAATGGCTCAGTGGTATCCTAAACTTTGTGAATATGATGTTGACGGATGGAATACAGACCCATATACAGGAAGAGAGTTTCATGGTGTGTGGGGTGATTTTGATGTTAAAATCTCCTTAGACAAAGACTTTATTGTAGGTGGGAGTGGCTACCTGCAGAACGCTGATGAAATAGGCAAAGGATATAGTGGCCGCAAAAAGTCTAAATCAAAAAAAGGTAAAATTACTTGGCATTTTATAGCCCCTAACGTTCACGACTTTACTTTTGCTGCGGACAAAGATTACATTCACGATGTGTATCCTGGCCCAAACAATGTTGAATTACATTTTTTTTACAAAAACAACCCAGATATTATTGAAAACTGGAAAAATCTTCAGCCGATAACTGCCGACCTCATGCGTTATTTTAACGAGAAAATTGGTCCATACCCTTATAAACAATATTCTGTAATTCAAGGAGGTGATGGTGGTATGGAATATGCAATGTGTACTTTAATTACGGGTGAGCGTGCTTTTGGCTCTTTGGTTGGCGTAACGTCTCACGAATTGGCTCACACCTGGTTTCAGTTTGTGCTTGCCACTAATGAAACGAAACATGAATGGATGGATGAAGGTTTTACTTCTTTTATATCAACCTTAGCTGTTAATGATGTTTTAAAAGAAAACAAAGTTTTTCCTTTACAAAGATCTTACTCTGGGTATTTGAATCTTGCTAGATCAGGCGTTGAACAACCACAAAGCACAAACGCTAATCGCTATAATTATAATTATGCTTATGAAAGTACTGCTTATAATAAAGGAGCTGTTTTTTTAGGTCAACTTGGCTATATAATAGGAAACGACAAGCTGTTTGAGGCTCTACAGGCTTACTATAAAGAGTATCAGTTTAAACACCCTGTTCCTAATGACATTCGAAGAGTTGCGGAGCGTGTTTCTGGAATTCAGTTAAGATGGTACTTAACTGATTGGACGCAAACCGTCAATACCATTGATTATGCTATTACTAATGTTGCTTCTTTAGATAGCAATACTAAAATAAGTTTTGAGCGCAAGGGCATGATGCCAATGCCTCTTGATGTTTTGATAGAGTTTGAAGACGGGGAAAAAGCTTTTCATTATATACCCATAACTCTTATGAGAGGAGAAAAAGAAAACCCCTACGGGCTGTCTTGGAGTGTAGAGAAAGACTGGTCCTGGTCTAACCCTAGATACGAACTAATAATTCCACAAAAACTTGAAAACATTAAGTTTATTGAGATTGATCCTTCTTTTTATATGGCTGACATCGATAGAAGCAACAATACTTACGAAAAGCGATGACCAAAAGTTCTGTCATTTGCCGCCTAAAAAGTAAAACCGCAATAAACTCTCTTTTCAAGGAGGGAAAGTTTTTTGTTTCCAAAAACCTGATTTTTAGATTTTTAAATTCTTCTTCT
>Ga0315315_10002880_pt1 | contig 15726 bp, 16 predicted proteins | sample M140m3416metaG_FD_203699 | JGI IMG/M metagenome (GOLD analysis project Ga0315315, IMG submission 203699) | Ammonia-oxidizing marine archaeal communities from Monterey Bay, California, United States - M1 40m 3416 | ecosystem: Environmental > Aquatic > Marine > Intertidal zone | place: USA...
TTCGCACAGTGGGCTAACAGTATTGGAGCAAAAGTTATAGGAACAGTAGGATCAGATGAAAAGATTAAAATTGCAGAAGAAAATGGATACGCGCACGTCATCAATTATACAAAGGATGATTTTGCAAAAAAAGTTATGGAGTTTACAAATAACGAGGGAGTTCCAGCAGTATTCGATGGGGTTGGAAAAAATACTTTTTATGGGTCATTAGCGTGTCTAAAAACTAGAGGAATGATGGTCAGTTTTGGAAATGCATCGGGGCCTTTGGATCCAATTAATGTTCCAAAAGATATTCAACCTAAAGGGCTTTATTTAACTAGACCTTCAATTGGTCAATACTTTACAAATAGAAAAGAACTTCAAGCTGGAGCTGATGCTGTATTTGATAAAGTAAAATTTGGAAAAATTAAAATTAAAATTTTTAAAGAATATAGTCTTATAGATGCAAAAAAAGCACACGAAGATTTAGAAGCAAGAAAGCTAACTGGTCCAGCTATATTAATTCCTTGATGGAAAAAAAAATTACTTCTCCTTGTATAAGTATTTGTAGAACCGATCCTGTTACAGGCTATTGTTATGGATGTGCGAGAACTAATGATGAAAAGAAACAATGGAAAGATGAAAATACTGAAGAAAAGTGGAAAGAGGAAAATTTAAAAATAATTATAACTAGAATGCAAGGTTGGCAATTGGAGACTTTTAAAGAGTCTTACGAACATAAAAAAAATAAGGGAATATCTTTATTTAAAAAAAGTCTCTTAGATAATAAATAAAATTACAAATCTTTTTTCATCGAGTCCATATCACTCAAATGATATTTAAGCGCCTGATTGGAAAGTCTTATCTCCTGTAAGAATAAAAATATAGAGATAATCATACAGATACAGCAAGCAGCAAAAATTAATCTAGCAGCTTGCAAGCTTCCTAAATAAAGCATCAGCACAGTTGTCATATTAAACAGAAAACCAAAAGCGGCAAATCCCATAGTATATTTTAAAAGATTTGTTCTGTTGTTAAGAACATGTAATTGGTTCTCCCATTCAGGAGGTGTTCTTTTGTCAAAGGTCAATTGATCATGAAGTTTTCTTATTAAACCGCTTAACGTATGAAATCTATTGCTATACATCGTCATCATTAGAGGTATAGCTGGAAACATTAGAGCGGCGACTGTGTAATCTATATCCATATCGAATCAAATTGATTATGAAGTTAGTGTTTGATATTTACAAGTAATATTTCATGCAGCATTTAAAGATATTCATAGAATTGACTCGCTTAAATAAACCAATTGGTTTTATGCTTTTATTTTGGCCCTGTTCATGGGGCTTAGCTTATAGCTTTTCTGTAAAACAAAGCCTAGACTCTTTTTTATACTACTTAATATTATTTTTTCTTGGCTCAGTTTTGATGAGAAGTGCTGGGTGTATTGTTAACGATATTGTAGACAAAGATTTTGATAAAAAGGTCCGAAGAACTAGAAATCGTCCACTTGCCTCAGGGAAAATAACTATAGAACAATCTTTAGTTTACGTATTTGTTTTATGTTTGCTAGCTTTTATAATTTTAATACAATTCAACATTTTTACAATTATTCTTGGTTTAAGTTCAATGTTGTTTGCTTTTTCATACCCATTTATGAAAAGAATAACTTACTGGCCGCAGTTGTTTCTAGGTATCACTTTTAATTGGGGAATAATAATGTCTTGGACTGCTATACATGCAGATATTACCCAAGAAATTATTTTGCTTTATCTATCAGCCATATTTTGGACATTAGGATATGACACGATTTATGGAACTCAAGATATGTCGGAAGATGAAATAATTGGTTTAAAATCTACCGCAATTAAATTTAAAGATAACATAAAATTATTTGTTACAACTTCTTATTTAATTGCAATTTTGATAATTCTTTATTTATTTAAAGATTCAATTGGATTCAACATATCCTCTTTATTTGTTGTTCTTTTTATTCTCTCTTTGACATATCAAATAGTTATGTTTAAAAAAAATAACTACAAAAACTGTCTGCGTTTATTTAAATTGAATAATTATACTGGACTATTTTTGTTTTTAAGTATTTTTTCTATAAATTTTTAAAATGGAATTACAGGAACTAAAAAAAATTTTAATTAGACTCTGGAATGAGTATATCCAAAGTCATATTAAAAGAATTTTAATCGCTCTATTTTTGTCACTAATAGTGGCTGGAAGCACGTCTTCTATAGCCTGGCTTCTTGATCCTGCAGTAAAAAAAATATTTATTGAAAAAAATAAAGTTTTTGCATGGTCGATTCCTTTATTAATTATTTTAGCATTCTCAAGCAAGGGGCTTTCATTATACTTAGCTAGAATAAATATTATAAAAGTGGGAGAAGAAATTTCTGGAGCGATAAAAAAAAAGATTACAGAAAATATACTTTATTCGGATATTCAAACGTTAGAGAATCGACACTCGGGAAAATATATATCTAATGTCATGTATGACACTCACCATGTTCAACAACTAGTGAGCACTGGTGTTTTAAATTTAATGAAAGATACTTTCTCTGTAATAGCTTTAGTTTCTTTAATGTTTTATCAAAACTGGAAGCTTGCATTATTTGCTTTGCTAATGATGCCTCTTGCTGCAGCTTTAGCAAAATCTTTGGGAAAGAGAATTGGAAAAGCAACTTCACAAGCAAGTTATTCCTCTGGGTTTTTAGTCACTTTTTTATCAGAGATGTTTAAAGGTTCTAAAATGATTAGAATCTATCAAAAAGAACATGCTGAAAAACTTAAGGCCGATAAAGCGATAAATGATTTAGTAGAAAAAAATATTAAAATTGGAAGTGTGATGATTAGAGCTACTCCAATCATGGAAACCCTAACAGGATTTATGATTGCGGGGTTTATTGCATTTTCTGGTAAATTAATTGCATCTGGAGAAATTGGTGTAAATAACTTTTTTTCATTTTTAGCAGCTATGATGCTTGCATATCAACCGATTAGATCATTAGCCACATTAAATATGGTGGCTTACCAAGGCGGAGCTGCCTTCAAAAGAATTTCTGAAATTATCGATAAAAAAATTTTAGTAAAAGAAAATCATAATAATCCTGACTTAAATTTAACTAATTCAAATATAAATTTTAAGGATGTAAATTTTAAATACGAAACTACTAAAGATAAAGCCATTCAAAATATTAATCTAGATATACAAGGTGGAACAATGGCTGCTTTCGTAGGTCATAGTGGAGCAGGAAAAAGTACTATTTTAAATTTATTGCCAAGGTTTTATGACCCTCAAGATGGTTCGATAGAGATTGATGAACAAAATATCTCTAATGTATCTCTTAAATCATTAAGAAAAAATCTTTCAATGGTAAGCCAAGATGTAATTTTGTTTGATGATACAGTAAAAAATAACATTTCTTATGCTAAAGACGACTCCTCTGAAGAGGAAATTAAGAAAGCTTGTAGATTTGCAGCTGCCGAAGAATTTATTGAAAAACTACCGAATGGTTATGACACAATGATAGGAGAAAACGGAGTAAGGCTTTCAGGTGGGCAAAAACAAAGAATCTCCATCGCAAGGGCGATATTGAAAGAGTCTCCGATTATTTTATTAGATGAAGCCACTTCTTCATTGGACGCTGAATCTGAAGAAATCGTACAAAATGCAATTAACAACTTAACAAAAAACAAAACTACCTTAGTTATAGCACACAGACTTTCAACAATTCACAACGCAGATAAAATTTTTGTAATGAAAAATGGAAAAATAATTAATTCTGGTAACCATGATTTTTTAATTGATAATTGTGAAGAGTATAAAACACTGTATAAAAAACAATTGAAATAAAATGATATTTGCTTATCGCGTTTTAACAGCAATTTTATATCCATTTTTAATCTTGCTTATTTACTGTAGAAAAATTCTTAAAAAAGAAGATCCTGTAAGATTCAAAGAAAAGTTTTTAATTTCACATTTCAACATAAGAAAAAAGAACAAAAACAAATTAATTTGGTTTCACGCAGCTAGTATTGGTGAATTTAAAAGTATAATTCCAATAATTAATCAATTAAATACAAGTCATAAAAATTTTCAATTTTTAATTACTACTACAACTTTAAGTTCAGGAAATTTAGCAAACATAATATTAAAAAAATTTAATAATGTAGAACATAGATTCTTTCCTATGGATATTGAATTTCTAATAGATAATTTTATGTATTTATGGAAGCCTGATAGGATTTTTTTAGTTGATTCAGAAATATGGCCAAACTTAATTTTAAATGCAAAAAAATATAATATTCCAATAGCTCTGATTAATGCAAGATTAACGTCGAGAACTTTTAAAAAATGGATGATTTTTCAAAATACCGCTAAAAAAATATTCGGAATATTTAATTTATGTATGTGCTCAAACATCGAGACTCAAGATAATTTAAAAAAGTTAGGGGCAAACAATATTTTTTTTAAAGGAAATATAAAATTAATTGATAACAATGACTTAATTGATAAGAAAGATCCAAATGAAGACATTTTACTTAACAAAAGATTATGGCTTGCTGTCAGTACACATAGAGAGGAAGAAAAATTTTGTTTAGAAACCCATACAAAGCTCAAAGAAAAATTTAGAAATATAATTTTAATCATAGCTCCTAGGCATACAGAAAGAGTAAATGAGATTAAATCTTTATTTGAAAAATCAAAAATGAAAGTACAAATCCTCAATAAAAATGAAAGAATATCAGAAAACGTGGAAATCGTGATAATAAATTTTTTTGGTGCGTTAAGAAATTATCTAAAAAATGCAAAAAGTGTTTTTATTGGGAAATCTATTATTAAAAGGCTTAAAGATGATGGAGGTCAAAATCCTATTGAGGCGGCAAAACTAGGATGTAAAATTTATCACGGGCCTTATGTTTATAATTTTAAGGAGATATATGAGTTTTTAGATAAAGAAAATATCTCTTTTAAAGTAGAAAATTTTGAACAATTAAGTGAAAATTTATCATTAGATTTAGAAAATTTTCAAAAAGAAAGCTTTCAAATACCTATGTCAATTAAAAATTTAGAACAAAAAACTTTAACTGATACAATGAAGCTTATAAATAATTTTTTAAAATATGATGGCAATTAAACCTAAGTTTTGGGATAAAAAAATTGGCTTTATCTCAATTTTATTATTTCCTCTATCTTTAATATATTTATTAATAATTTTTATAAAAAAAAAAATAACCATAATTAGAAAATTTAATACTCCAATAATTTGTGTTGGTAACATTTATGTTGGAGGTACAGGAAAAACACCCACTTCAATTCTTCTGGCAAATGAACTTGCTAAATTGGGGAAACAAACGTCTATTTTAAGAAAATTTTATGAAGGTCATATCGACGAATACAACCTTATAAGAGAAAATTTTAAAAATTTGGTAACATGTCAGAATAGAATTGATGGTTTAAAAAAAATTGAAAAATCAAAATCAGATGTCATTATTCTTGATGACGGCATGCAAGACTATAAAATAAAAAAGGATCTTAGTATTGTTTGCTTTACATCTAGCCAACAAATTGGCAATGGGTTAGTCTTGCCTTCTGGTCCTTTGAGGGAAAGTCTTTTTGCTTTAAAAAATGCTGACATTGTAATTATCAATGGAAATAAAGATGAGTCATTTGAAAAAAAAATTTTAAAATTTAATGAAAAGTTAGAAATTTTTTACTCTACATATAAACCAATAAATATAGATCAATTCAAAAGTAAAAAATTACTAGCACTTGCAGGTATAGGAAATCCTGAAAACTTTTTTGATTTACTTAAAAAAAATAATTTAAATATTGAACAAAAACTTATTTATCCTGATCATTATATTTTCAAAATAGATGAAATCCAAAATATCGTTAATGAAGCAGAGAGAAAAAATTATCAAATTATTATGACTGAAAAAGATTATTTTAAAATCAAACATTTTAATATTAGTAAAATTAAATATCTGAAAGTGTGTTTAGTAATAAACAATCAAAAAATACTATTAGACAAAATAAAGAACATTTATGATAAAAATAATTAATTATTTTTTACAGTCTTTAATAATTTATCTTTTTTTTATAATAGGTCGCATCCTTGGATTAAAAATTAGTAGAAAAGTATTTAGTAATATTTTTACTTTTTTGGGTCCGTTTTTCAAATCAAAGAGAACAATGAAAAATAATTTTAACATTGTTTCTTATAAAATTTCTAATTTTGATGAAAAAAAAATAACTAATGAGATGTGGAAAAACTACGGAATGACCTTTATAGAATATGTCTTTTTAGATTATTTTAAAAAAAATAATTCTCATGCAACAGTAAAAGGTGAAGAAAATTTAATAAAAATTCTAGAAGACAAAACTCCTGTTATTTTTATATCCGGACACTTTGCAAATTTTGAATTGATGTCGATGGAAATAACAAAAAAAAATATTCCATTAGCTACTATATATAGACCATTGAATAATTTTTTTTTAAATCCGTTCATGGAGTATTTAAGAAAAAGATATATTTGCCGTAATCAAATAAAAAAAGGTATCAATGGTGTAAGAGAAACAGTCGAATTTATTCAAAAAAAACATAGTATAGCCCTTATGATAGATCAAAGGTTAAGTGAGGGGGAAAGTATTAATTTTTTTGGCAAGCCTGCACTTACGACTACCTTGCCAGCACAACTTTCAATGAAATATAATATGAATATAATACCTGTTTATATTGAGAGAGATAATAATAATCTTTTTAAGATTGAATTTCTTAATAAAATAAATCCGGAAGATTTTAAAAATAAATTTGAACTAACAGAAAAATTAAATAAAATTTTAGAAGAAATGATTGTAAAAAATCCTAATCAATGGATATGGACTCATAATAGATGGAAATGAAATTATTTTCTATGTTTTTTAAGACTTTCGTTGGCTTCTATGGGGGAGAAATAAGCTTCCTGTAAATCGACATTCCAATAATTTAAGTTCTGCAAATCTATTTCTTTTCCAGAAATTGCACATAAAACATAGTCACCTTCCTCAATAATATCGAAATAATTGTGTTTAAAAATAAGTTTAGCTTTTTTTTTATTCATCAATAAATTATACAATAATTATTCAAACATGAATATTGGATTAATTGGTAACGGTGGAAGAGAACATGCGCTATGTAAAAAAATACGTGAGTCAAAGGCCGTAAAGAAAATATTTTGTTTTCCTGGAAATGCTGGCACAGCTCAATTAGCAACCAATGTTGATGTAAATATCTTAGATTTTAAAAAAATTCTCAAATTAATCAAATTTTTTAAAATTAATTTCGTAATTATTGGACCTGAAGAACCTCTTGTTAAAGGAATTGTAGATTTTCTTAAAAAAAACAAAATTAAAGTTTTTGGCCCAAATAAAACTGCTTCTAAATTAGAGGGATCAAAAGCATTCATGAAGAAAATTTGTGCTCAAAATAACATACCTACAGCAAAGTTTAAAATATGTAGTAGGGAAAATCATGTAAAAAATTTTATAAAGAATTGTGACTTACCAATAGTTGTTAAAGCAGATGGTTTAGCTGCGGGTAAAGGTGTAACGATATGTAAAACTAAAAAGCAAATTTTAAAAACAACTTCTGAAATATTCAAAGGAAAATTTAAATCATCAAAAAAGTTAATTTTGGAGGAATTTTTAGATGGAGAAGAAGCTAGTTATTTTGTAATCGTAAATAATAATCATTTTAAATTTTTTGGTACTGCTCAGGATCATAAACGTGTTTATGAAAATGATAGAGGTCCAAATACAGGTGGTATGGGTGCATATTCACCGGCACCAATAGTTACTAAAAGCTTAGAAAAAAAAATTATTTCAAAAATAATAAAACCAACCCTAATGGCTTTGAGTCGAAGGAAAATTTCTTATAACGGCTTTTTATATGTTGGTTTGATGGTTAAAAACAACGAACCATATCTAATAGAATATAATATCAGAATGGGAGACCCTGAGTGTCAGGTAATATTGCCGAGATTAAAAACTGATTTAGTGCAAATATTAAAAAATTCCATTTCAAATAAATTAAAAGATACAATAATTAAATGGAAAAAACATAAAAGTATGACAATTGTTTTGTGTTCAAAAGGATATCCGGGATCTTATAAAAAGAATATAAAAATTAACGGTTTAAATAAAATAAATTCATCCAAAACAAATTTTATTTATCATGCTGGCACAAAATATGTAAACGGTGAATTTAGAAGTAATGGTGGTAGAGTCTTAAATATAACATCGATAGGCTCCACTTTTTTTCAAATACGAAAAAAAATTATTTCTAATTTAAAAAAAATCAATTGGAAAAAAGGTTTTTATCGAAAAGACATTGGCTGGAGGGTGATCAGTAAAAATGAGAATTATTAGCGGATTTCTCAAAGGCAGAACAATAAATTTTTTAAAAAACCCGATAACAAGACCCCTTAAAGATATGGTGCGGGAAAATATTTTTAATATATTAATACACTCTAGTCATATCAAAACTAAAGTTGATAATTCTAAAATTCTTGATTTGTACTCTGGTATTGGATCGTTTGGCATAGAATGTATCTCTAGAGGAGCAAAAGAAGTTACTTTTTTTGATCAAGATAAAAAAGCGGTTGATTTATTAGAAAAAAATTTAATTAACTTATCTATTATAAATAAATCTAAAATTTTTAATTCTAATATTGAAGAAGCTTTAATAAACGTAAAAGATAAGTTTGATATTATATTTTTGGATCCGCCGTTTAAAGATACAAAATTTATTCAAAATCTTGAAACAATAAAAAAAAATAAAATTTTTTCATCAAATCATGTTGTAATTATTCATAGAGAACGCAAGACTAACGATAATTTAAATGACAATTTAAAAATTGTTGAAACTAAACAATATGGAAGATCTAAAATTATTTTTGGAGTTTTTAATTAAGAAATTCTTTAGTAAAAATTTTTACTTGTTCTACTGCTGGTTGGGTATATGGATCAATTTTTGCTAATTTCCCAATTATAACTGTTTCTAAAATAAAAAAAGAAAATAACTTTCCAAGAGTTTTTTCATCAACAGATTTAATTTTAATCTCTTTAAAAGGAATATTATTTTTCATAAGTGTTTTAATCATTGCTTTTTTTTGAGCATTTTTTATAAATGTAATATCTTTATTTTTCAAATAGTTGTTTTTTCGTGAATTTAATTTTATTTTTGAATTTTTTTCTATGCTGAAAATTTGAAATATCTTATCCTTTGGTCCATCAAGATATAGTTGCAACAAACTATGATGATCTTTAGGGGCTGTTGAGATCAACGGTAAAAAACCTTTATTTTTTTTACCTAAACTTTCAGCAATTAGTTGTTGGCACCAGTAAAGAAATTTTTCCAATTCTGGTGCATAATTTAACATAATTAAATTGCTAACTTTTTTGGAGTTTATTAAATTTGCAAGTTTAATAGCACTCTCTTGTAAAACTTTTTTATTTTTATCAGACAGATAACTATCAACTTCTGCACGCAGTTTTTTTATGTTTATACCCATTAATAGAGCGGGAATGACCCCAACTTCAGAATGGACGGAAAACCTTCCTCCTATATGACTTTTATGTTCAATAAAAAATAAATTCAATTTATTTGCCAAAGCGTATAAAGAATTATTTTTTTTCTGCGTTATTATAATTATATTTTTTGCTTTTTTTTTAAGTATATTTAACGCAAAACAGTTTGATAAAGTTTCAATTGTATTTCCCGACTTTGAGATAATAATAAAAAGAATTTTAGAGAATTTTTTTCTTTTAAGATTTACAATCTTGTCTTCCTCGAGATTGTTTAAAAAAATAAATTTTTTTTTAATTTTTTTTTTTAGAAAATAATATATAGCTTCGGCGCCCAAGATGGATCCCCCCATTCCTATTACAACGACTGTTTTATAATTTTTGAACCTTTTTAAATCACTTGATTTAAAATTAAACTCAAAATTTTTATTTAAAACGTTAAGATTTTTTTTAGGATTCTTAATTTCAAAATTTACTTCATTAAATATTTTTGTATAATTTTTTATTATTTTTTTATTTTCTTTTTTGTTTATATATTTTTTGTGAATATAATTTTTAATTGTAATTTTTGAACTGCTCACTTTTTAATATTTCTCAATATTTTATCTTCTATAGAAGAAGCTTTTGTATTGTTAGTGTTGGTTTTTGAAGGCACTTTTAGCATTTTTTTTAATTTATTTTTTTTCTCATATTTTGAATTTTCCAATGTGTCTGGTTTTGGCACATTTTTATAATCTGGAGGTAATATTAAGGGATCTCTTTTTTTTACAAGAAATTCATCTGTACTTTTTTTTTTTTCGTTTCTTAGCACCTTAGCTGCATCGTTAAAGCCGCTGCAAGATGCAAGAAAAGATAAAAGAATTATATATAAAAAAATTATTTTCATATTTTCCGTTCGATAAAAAATCCCCTAATTATAAAAATAATTATTGATAAAGTAATAAAAATATCAGCCATATTAAATGTGAACCAATGAAAAGTTTTATAATGTAAGTCTATAAAATCAGGAACGGCATTATAAGTTAGTCTGTCATAAAAATTTCCCAAAGCTCCACCGATCATTATTGAAAATATTATTTTATCTGCAGTATCAGATAAAATCAAATAATAAAAAAGTAACAATATTACTGATGCCACCAGTAAAGTCACTAGATTGTAGAAGCCCGCGCTATCAAAATTTAATAGTCCAAATCCTATGCCTGTATTCCAAACCAAATCTAAATTAATATAATTATTTACGTAAATAACTTTATCATTTAAATTTTCTACAATCTTGATTTTAGTGACTCTATCAATAAAAAAAATAATTATTGATAATAAGAGAAGATATATAAATTTTTTTGTGATTTTAACCTTATGAATTAACTTCATTTTTATTTATAGCAGCTTCACACCTTTTGCATTCATTTTCTAATATTTTCCAACATCTTTCACATTTTTTTCCAGATGTTTTTTTTACTTCTATTTGAATATTTTTTTCATCATTAGATTTAATTTTTTCTGCTTTGGAAGTAATAAAATACTCAGCAAGATCTATTCCTTCTAAAAGATGATAGTTTTTAGAATTAACAACCAGTTTGATTTCAGCTTCCAAGCTAGATCCAATTTCTTTGTTAGATCTTTTTGCTTCAATCGCTATATTTGCCTCTTGCTTAATTTTAAACAATTCATTCCATTTGTCGTCTAGTCGTTTATCTTGCCATTTGTCAGGAATTTTTACAAAATAATTTTCGTGAATACTTTCATCACTCTTGTGAATTAAATTATAAATTTCATCAGTAGTAAAAACTAAAATTGGAGCAAACCATTTTAATAAGCTTTCCAATATTATATTCAAAACTATTACACAGTTTTTTCTTTTCTTTGAATTTATACTATCGCAATATAGAACATCTTTTCTGATATCAAAATAGAATGACGAAAGATCTAACGTACAAAAATTTAACAACTCTTTATAAAGCTTATGAAAATTGTAATTTTTTAAATTATATTCTACAGATTGATTAATTTTGAAAAGTTTATGTAAAATATATTGCTCGAGTTCTTCAAGTTCTTGAACTTTTATTTTGTCAAAATCTTGTTTTTCAAAGTTGTCTTTTAAATTTCCTAGCAAAAATCTGAAGGTATTTCTAATCTTTCTATAAGACTCGGCGTGTTGAGTTAATATACTTTTGTCAATTCTTAAATCTTCAGCATAGTCTGATGATGCAACCCATACTCTTAATATATCAGCCCCATAATTTTTTAAAATTTCCTCTGGTGAAATTACATTTCCCATCGATTTTGACATTTTCATTCCTTTACCATCGACTACAAAGCCATGCGAAAGAATACTATCAAATGGAGCTTTGCCTCTGGTTCCACAAGACTCCAATAACGAAGAATGAAACCAGCCTCTATGTTGATCTGAACCCTCTAAATACATATCTGCTGGCCATTTTAAATCTTTTCTTTTTTCTAAAACAAAACTATGCGTTGAGCCACTATCAAACCATACTTCAACAATATCGTTTAACTTGTGATAATCCTCTGGATTATGTTCATCACCTAAAAAAACTTTTGGGTTATCTGTAAACCAACAATCTGAGCCTTGTTTTTCGTAAATAGAAGCTATTCTATCTATTACTTTTTTATCTCTTAACGGTTCTTTTGTTTTTTTATTTACAAATATGGGTAAAGGAACTCCCCATACCCTTTGTCTTGAAACACACCAGTCTGGTCTTCCTTCAACCATGGATAATAATCTTTCTTTTCCTTTATTGGGATAAAAAACAGTATTATTAATTGCTTTAATTGCTTTCTTTCTAAGATCATTCTTTTGCATCGAAATAAACCATTGAGGAGTTGCTCTATAAATTAAAGGAGCTTTAGATCTCCATGAGTGAGGGTAACTATGATTAAGTTTATCATTCTTAAGTAATTTATTTTGCTCTTTTAATTTTTCTATAACTATTGGATCTGCTTTGAAAATATGTGTGTTTGTAAAATATGGTATCTCTTTAGTATAAAGACCTGCATTATCAACAGTGTAAAGAGAAGGTATATTATTTTTTAAACATAAATTAAAATCATCTGGGCCATGACTAGGAGCGCAATGAACAATACCGGTTCCTTGTTCTAAATTTACAAATTGAGCATCAAGCATCGGGACATTGTAATCAAAATCCATTTTAATAAATGGATGGCTACATATCGTTCCTTTGAATTCAGATCCTTTAAATGTTTTTAGCTCTTTATAATTTTTGATTTCACACTCTTTTACGATTGAGTTAATTAAATTTTTTGCAACTATAATTTTTTTATCTTTGAAGTATTCAAGATCTTCAATTTCTAATACTGAATAATCAATATTACTGTTAAACGCTAAAGCTTTGTTGGCTGGGATGGTCCACGGTGTTGTTGTCCAAATTATAATGCTTGCATCTTTTAAAAATTCTTTGTCTGTTTCTTTAATTTTAAAAGCTGCGTATATTGTATTTGAAGTATGATCCATATACTCCACCTCTGCATCTGCTAAAGCCGTCTTTTCAACCGTTGACCATAAAACTGGCTTAAAACCTTGGTAAAGACTTCCATCTAACAAAAATTTTCCCAACTCTCTTACTATTTGAGCTTCGGCGTTATAACTCATAGTTGAATAATAATTATCAAAATCACCTACTACTCCTAATCGTTTAAATTCTTTTATGTGCACCTCAATCCAGCTTTTTGCAAATTCTCTACACTCCTGCCTAAAATCTTTGACTGGTACTTCATCTTTATTTTTTTTCTTCTTTTTATACTGTTCCTCAATTTTCCATTCTATGGGTAACCCATGGCAATCCCATCCGGGAACGTAGACTGAGTCTTTACCATTCATTTGATGGAATCGTATTATCATATCTTTTAAAATTTTATTTAACGCAGTACCCATGTGAATATGTCCATTTGCGTATGGTGGACCATCATGTAAAATAAACTTTTCTTTTCCTTTAGAATTTTTTCTTAATTTTTCAAAAATTTTGTTTTTTTCCCATTTTTTTAAAATTTCTGGTTCTTTGGTTGGTAAACTTGCTTTCATAGAAAACGCTGTTTTTGGAAGTTGTAAAGTATCTTTTAACATTATTATTTTTTTGCTTTTTTTATATCAAGTTTTATTTGTTTTTTTAAATATTCAAAATTCTTAAATTTTTTTTCCGACCTTATAAATTTTTTAAAACTTACATTAATTACTTTATTATATAGATTTTTGTTAATTCCAAATATATTTGTTTCTAATAATAAACTTTCTCCATTAAAAGTTGGCCTATAACCTATATTTGCTACACCATTTTTATTGAACCCATTAGTGATAACTTTTACTGCGTAAACTCCTAATTTTGGTACTACGTAACTATTCAGACTCATATTGCAAGTTGGAAAACCTATTTTACGTCCTCTTTTTTTTCCTTTAATTACTTTTCCTTCTACACACCAATTACGATTTAATAGTTTATTAACGAACTCAATTTTACCTGATCTTATTTTTTTTCGAATAAATGTAGAAGAAATAGTTTTGTTATTTTTTTTGAAAGGTTTCGTTACAATATTATTGTAATTAAATTTGTCCTCAAATTTTTCTAAAGTTTTAATATTTCCTTTGCGTTTAAAACCAAATTTAAAGTTTTTGCTTACATATAGGAATCTACATTTAGTTTTTTTATAAATGATTTTTTCAATGAATTTTTCAGCTGACAAAGATGAAAATTTTTTGTTAAACTTTATTATTATTAAAAAATCTAATTTAAACTTTTTAAATTGTATTTTTTTCTGACTTAATGAATTTATTCTATGATCCTTAGTTTTTTTTTTAAAAAACATTACAGGTACAGGCTCAAAAGTCATCACACCAAAAGGTAATTTATATTTTTTTGCTTTTTGTTTTGCTTCATTAATAACTTTTTGATGACCAAGATGTAATCCATCAAAGTTTCCTATGGCTATTACTCCGTTGCGATGCTTTTGATTTAAATTTGCGTTATTATAAATTTTCATTACCATTTAAACTCTCTTTGAAAAAAATTTGCTTTTACTTTATATTTTTTTAAAAGTTTCTCGAGTTCTGAGCTATCTTTATATTCATCTCTATGAACGCCTTCAGATATAAATATACAATCTATTTTTAAATTATTAGCTCCTTTAATGTCTGTTCTTAAGTTATCACCTATTGCTAAAACTTTTTCATTTGACTCAAAACACATGTTATAAATTTCTTTATGTGGTTTTCCAAAATATACTACTTCTCCACCAAGATCTTCAAATACTTTTGCTACTGAACCTGCACATAACTCTTCAACACTGCCTCTGTGAACTGTTAAATCTGGATTAGTGCAAATTAATTTTTTTGAGATATGATTTTCTAAAAGCGTTTTGTAATATTTTAGATCATTCTCTCGTCCATCAAACAAACCTGTGCATAAAATAAAATCACAATTTTCAAGATCAACTTTATTATTTTTTACTTTTTCAAAAACTGACGTGTCTCTGGGAGGTCCTAAATGAAAAAAAGTCTTTCCAAACTGATTTTTATTTATTGCGTACATGGCGGCTTCGCCAGAGGTCATGACATTTGAAAGATATTTTTTATCCATACTCATTTTTATTAAAAAATTTACTACTTTTGAACTAGGCCTAGGAGCATTAGATAAAAATACAATTTTTTTCGAATTTTTTTTTAATTGTTCTATGGCATCTATAGCTTTTGGATTTAGCATTACCCCATTATGTATTACGCCCCATAAGTCTATAACAAAGGTGTCATAATTCTCGTATATATCTGACAAATGGTTAAGTTCTTTCAATTTGCTAACTCTCTCTTCTTAATGATCATAAAGTATAGTATTTATAGGTCTTTTTAATGATATTTACCCCTTGAAATCTTATTAAAACATACCATATCAACACTAAATAAAAATTTATAGGAGAAAATACATATGAAATTTAGACCTCTACACGATCGTGTGCTTATCAAAGTGCTGGACAGTGAAGAAAAAACTGCTGGCGGAATTATTATACCTGATACCGCTAAAGAGAAGCCCCAAGAAGGAGAAGTCGTAGCTGTTGGACCCGGTTCTAAAAATGAAGACGGTAAGATAGCTCCAATGGATGTTAAAGTTGGAGACATTGTGTTGTTTGGAAAATGGTCTGGA